>OLQH01000912.1_pt1 | contig 27884 bp, 23 predicted proteins | sample 1672671 | NCBI WGS metagenome assembly OLQH01 (sample SAMEA3136712, study PRJEB25190) | human gut metagenome
TACAGCCAATTGCCGGAATCCCCCATCTCGCCCCTATCTCCATATCTTGAAACCGATCTCCTATTACAACATAGGCTCCCGGATGTTTCTTTTTTATTAAGGGAAATATCTTCCATTTTTTCTGATATCCATACGCTTCTGCAGGATAATATCCTGTAAAATATCTGTCCAGCTGAAATATTTTTCTGTGTTGTTCCAAATACGCAGTTTTGCAGTTACTGAGGAGCAGCAGAGCATGCCCTTCTTTTTTAAGTTCTTCCAGCATTACTTCCGCACCCGGATACAAATGTGCCTTTCCTGAAGCTGTCTGTTCTTCCATGAAGGTTCCAATGGCTTCGCTGTATGTCTCTTTTGCCCTGTCAGATAGCGAAGGCAGAAAGGCATTCCACATATCCCGGGGGCTGTATCCCAGCCATTTTATAATCTCTGTGTCTTTCCATTCCCGGTAAGGGGTAAGTCCGGCCTCTGTCATCCGGCGGTACACCTCCCGAAAAGCAGGTATATAGATTCTGGCACAGTCATGAAGGGTCCCGTCGTAATCAAACAAAAGATTCATACGGTTATCCCTGTATTTCCTGCATCAGATTTACCATCTCAATTGCCCCGGCCGCACAGTCAAATCCCTTATTTCCCGCTTTTGTTCCTGCCCTTTCGATCGCTTGCTCTATAGTATCTGTGGTTAGCACCCCAAACATCACAGGAATATCGCTTTTCAGAGATACCTGGGCAATTCCTTTTGATACTTCACTGCACACGTAGTCATAATGGGAAGTGCTTCCTCTGATCACCGCACCCAGGCAGATCACTGCGTCATATTTTCCGCTTTTTGCCATCTGAGAGGCAATCAGAGGTATCTCAAATGCTCCAGGCACCCAGGCCAGGTCAATGCAGTCATCTTCAACCCCATGACGCCGCAGTCCATCCACAGCACCTTCAATTAGTTTTGATACAATAAATTCATTAAAACGGGCAGCAACCATCCCCACCCTTATTTTTTCAGAAACCAGTTTTCCTTCATACACTCTCATAACTTATCTGTCTCCTCCATTTTCATCTTATTTACATTTCCCATTAATCCCATATCCCCTATCCTTAATAATTGAGTATATGCCCCATTTTCTCCTGTTTAGTGCGCAGATAAACGATATCATGGGCCGTAGCCTTCATCTGAAGCGGTACCCTTTCCACAATTTCCATGCCATAGTCTCCCAGCTCATAAACTTTCTGAGGATTGTTTGTCAGCAGCCTTAAGGTTCTGGCACCCAGATCCCTTAGAATCTGCGCTCCGATATAATATTCCCTGAGATCCTCTTTGAATCCCAGCGCCAGATTTGCCTGTACCGTATCCATCCCCTGTTCCTGCAGCTCATAGGCCTTTAGTTTATTAATGAGGCCGATTCCCCTCCCTTCCTGCCGCATGTACAGAAGAACGCCACGGCCCTCCCGCTCTATTCTGGCAAAGGCGGCTGCCAGCTGCTGGCCACAGTCACACCGGGAAGAACCAAAGGCATCCCCTGTCAGACATTCTGAGTGAACTCTGCACAGCAGATTCCTTCCATCTCCTATCTCTCCCTTCACCAGGGCCACATGATGTTCCCCGTTTAGCTTGTTCACATACCCATAAATCTGGAAATCTCCGTATTTCGTAGGCATATGGGCACATGTTACCCGGTCAACCAGCTTCTCATATTTCTTTCTGTACTCCTGAAGGGCTTTGATGGTAATCAGCTTGAGATCCCATTGCTCTGCAAGCTCCTCCAGTTCCTTTCCCCGCATCATAGTTCCGTCATCTCTCATAATCTCGCAGCAAAGTCCACATGCCTCAAGCCCTGCAATCCGCATGAGATCTACTGTAGCCTCTGTATGGCCGCCCCGTTCCAGAACTCCATTTTTTCTGGCCAGAAGGGGAAACATATGCCCGGGACGCCGAAAGTCTTCCGGCCCTGCCTCCTTTTCCACACACTTCATAGCCGTAACAGAACGTTCCTCAGCAGAAATCCCGGTTCCTGTAGATATATGGTCAATGGAAACCGTAAATGCAGTCTCATGGTTATCTGTATTCTTCACTACCATCTGAGGCAGCTCCAGTCTTCTGCAAATCTCCTCCCCCATGGGCATGCAGATCAGCCCTTTCCCATACTTAGCCATAAAGTTAACATTCTCTGTGGTGGCAAACTCAGCGGCGCAGATAAAATCTCCCTCATTTTCTCTGTCCTCATCATCTGTAACAATAATTATTCTTCCTTTTTGAAGCTCAAAAAGAGCTTCCTCTATCGTGCTGTACTGACCCATTTTATGTCCTCCTCATCTATCAATTAATATCCTGCCTTCCAAAGGAGCTCCATCGTTACCCCATTGGTATCTTTCTTCACCCGCTCCGTTCCCATCAGCTTTTCTACGTATTTCCCTATCACATCGTTCTCCAGATTCACGGTACTTCCTGGGGATCTCTCCCACAGTGCCGTGTGAGACGCAGTATGGGGAATGACAGAAACACTGAAATCCTGTTTTCCTGCTCTGGCTATCGTAAGACTGATTCCGTCAATGGCAACTGAGCCTTTTTCTACAATATACTTCATAATCTGCTCAGGTGCCCCCACCCGGTACCAGACAGCATTGTCGTCCCTGTTTACCTCCAGAATCCTGCCAGTCCCGTCAATGTGACCGGATACTATATGCCCCCCGAATCTTCCGTCTGCGGCCATCGCCCGTTCCAGATTCACTCTGCCGCCTGTCTGAAGGCTTCCCAGAGAAGAACGATTTAAAGTTTCACACATGACATCCGCATAAAACGTATTTCCCTGGATTTTGGCGGCAGTCAGACACACTCCATTTACCGCTACACTGTCCCCCTGCCGCAGATCCCCGAATATTTTTTCTCCTTTTATCTGCAGCACAGAAGACTTTTTCCCTCTGGTTATACCGGCAATCACTCCTATCTCCTCAATTATCCCTGTGAACACCGTATTCCACCTCACTCTCTATCAGAAAATCCTCTCCCAGGGTCTCAATCCTGGAGTTGGTAAGGATATACGCATCCCCTGGCACAGCAACCCCCAGTCCCTCTACAGGAGTTTTTGCACTGATCCCCCCAAAAATCTTCGGTGCAAGATATACCTGCAGTTTATTTACAATCCCTGACTGGAGCGCCGAAAAATTAAGGGTACCTCCTCCTTCCAGAAGAATGCTGTCGATTTTCTCCTGGTACAGTTTCCTCATCAGCTCTTTTAGTTCCAGGTGCCCCTGTATACCGCTCTCTGCATAAATGATTCTGCATCCCGCTTCCTGATATCTTTTCCACCGCTCCTGGTCCGTGCTTGCGGTGGCAATCCACGTAGGTACCTCACTGGCTGTAGTGACCACCTGGGAGCCCAATGGAATCCTCAGCCGTGAATCGCATATAATTCTCACTGGGTTTCTCCTTCCCGGCAGGCGGCAGGTAAGCATAGGATCATCTGCTGCCACAGTCCCGCTTCCAGCCATAACCGCAGCACAGCGGTGCCGGTCCTCATGTACTCTCCTTCTGGCAGCATCCCTGGTGATCCACTTAGACGCACCGGTCCGTGTGGCAATTTTGCCATCCATTGTCATTGCATATTTCATAACCACAAAAGGCATCTGCTTTCGGATATAATGAAAAAATACTTCATTGAGAGAAATGCATTCCTTTTCCAGTATTCCAAGATCTACCTCCACGCCCCCGTTTCTGAGACAGCGAAGCCCTTTTCCTGCCACCTTAGGATTGGGATCCTCACACCCCGCCACCACTCTTCGTATCCTGCTCTCCAGTATAGCCTCTGTGCAGGGCGGAGTCTTTCCGTAGTGGCAGCATGGTTCCAATGTCACATACATGACTGCGCCCTCCGGCGACTCTCTGCAGGATGCCAGTGCTGTGCGCTCTGCATGAGGGCCCCCGTACCTCTCGTGAAAGCCCTGGCCTATGATTCTGCCACCCTTAACAATCACTGCCCCAACCATAGGGTTTGGATTCACAAATCCGGCACCCTTCTTTGCCAGCTCCAGTGCTGCCTGCATATACTTCTCATCCTCTGTCAATTGTACTGCGCCTCCTTTATTCTAGACCAATCACAAAAATGCCCTGAATAAAAATATTCAGGGCACAGCACACTCCATAACGCTCCATCAGATAAACGGCACACAACAGTACACTGTTTTGTTTTCCCACATGTAAAAAGCTCTGAAATGATAAACATTTCAGAGCTGAACCATCACAAGAAATTCAGACCTGCACAGCATTAGCTGCACCGTCCGATCGTTATGTGTTATCTTCTTTCATCCAGACTTTACTGTCGGCTTCGGAGTTGCACCGAATCATGCCTTGCGGCTCGTGGGCTATACCACCGGTAGGGAAACGAACCCTGCCCTGAAGATCTCTATTAAGTTATTATTACTTTATCACAGGAAAGAGGAAATGTCAAACAGCATCGTTGCGAAATTTACTCCTTTGAGACACATCCCATCATAATATCTACAATCTTTTTATCTGTCTCCCTCATTCCATCTTTCCCCAGCTGCCCTACATTGTAAATAGTCTCGTCAACCCCTTTTGTTACAATTCCGTCTCCCCCTCTGAACTCCTGTCCCTGCTGGTACATAAGGTATCCCAAGATACCAGCTTCAACAGAAATAGCAATCTTAGCTGCACAGGATGGTTTCGCCCCATCGCAGATCATTCCTGAAACAACAGCCAGAGAGTTTACAATCGTGTGAGCAATTTCCGGAAACCTGCCTCCCTGAAGATAGGCTATGCCTGCACCGCTGGCACACCCCGCATTTACAGCGCCGCAGTATGCAGAAAGCTTACCAATCCTGGATCGCTGGTGGATCGTAATCAGGTCCGAGACGGCCACCGCCCTGATAAGCTCCTCCCTGCTGCTCCCCATCTCTTCTCCGTAGACAATAACAGGAACTGCTGCTGCTATCCCCTGATTTCCACTGCCTGTAAGAATCACCACCGGGAGCTCACACCCGCTCATCCGGGCATCAGAACCTGCCGCCGCCATAGCTTTCGCCCGATTCTGCACCGTATTCTCCTGGGAATTCAGCAGTACCTTTCCGATATTTGCTCCGTAGGTTCCCCGGATACCCTCCCGGGCTATGGCATAATTGCACTGTATCTGTGGTTCTATATAAGCTGCAAGATCTTCTAAATCAGCACACTCCGCAAAGTCTACGATATCCTTCACTGTCAGCAGATCTACACCATCTTCCTTTTCCTTTGCCTCCCCGCAGCTGCTCTCCAGCAGAACTTTCCCATTTTTTTCAATATAGACAATATTCGTATGAGATCTGGTAATTCTTAGCTTTACCTGCTCCTCCCCTTTACACATCTCAATCTGTATATCGAACAGGAGATCCCCCTCCTCGGTCTCTACCTCAATTGAGTTTGCCTCCAGATACTCCTTTATCTCCCCCTTCTTATCCTCGGGAACTGCGGATATCACTTCCAGTTCCTTATCCGCCTCGCCGGCGACTATCCCCGCTGCCGCCGCTGCGTCTATTCCCTTTAATCCGTTGGTGTTGGGAATGACCACACTTTTTACATTCTTAACAATATTTCTACTCACAGCAATCTTAGTATGAGTAGGCAGCCCCCCCAGAACCTCTCTGGCCTTGGCCGCTCCATAGGCTATGGCAATGGGCTCCGTACATCCCATAGCAGGCACAAGCTCCTTTTTCAGCAATTCTATATATTTTTTATATTTACAATCATTTTTATCCATACTCATTCCTCCAAACTCTTATGCAGCAAATACCCTCTGCCAGGCAGTCCGCAATTCTCCCTTAATTATTACATGTTTTTCCGTTAAGTCAACAGAATTCTCCGAATTTTTTTATCCATATATTTCCCTTGGAGACCAAAAATTATATACTGATAAAAGCATATGCCATACGTCCCATCAATAACAAATTGGCATATAGATGGCACAAATTATATAGGAGGTTTTAAGAAATGGGAAAAGATCAAAAAGGAAGAGAATTGGGGCGGGGAATTATACAGCTGCCTAATAAGTCCTATCAGGGCAGATTTACTTATCAGGGCAAACGCTATGCCGTGTATCACAGGACCCTTACAGGAGTAACCGAAAAGCTGCGCAATACCAGATATGAAATAGAGCACGGCGCCCCGGGTATGGGAAGTACCCCTTCTCTTGACTTCTGGTTTGACCTGTGGCTGAATAAATATAAGTCTCTTTCCGTAAAACAGGGGACTGTGGATACCTATCATAACTATTATGTCAATTATCTATCTCCCTCCCTTGGTCAGATGAAGCTGGCCAATATTTCCCCTTACAATCTGCAGCAGCTCTTCTATGATTTAAGGCAGTCCGGTTATTCCAATAATACTGTTCATTTGTGTTATACGCTTTTGAACAGCCTGTTTAAGCAGGCCTGCAGACTGAATCTCCTGCAACATAATCCAGTGCAGAAGATCGAACTGCCCCGGCAGCACTCCGCGCCCCGTCAACAGGCACTTTCCAGAACAGAACAGGAAATTTTTCTAAGTTATGCCCGGAAAAGCCCTTATTTTCCCGTCTACTCTCTGGCCCTTTTAACCGGCATGCGGGTAGGTGAGCTGAGGGCACTCAGATGGTGCGACGTAGACCTTCCCAATGCTTCCCTGATGGTTACCGGCACCATAAAATATACCAAACAGCAGGGCTGCTTTAGGGACTCTCCCAAAACTGCAAGCAGTTATAGAAAAATCCCCCTTTTGCCGAAGGCCATAGAGCTGTTAGAAGACTTGCAGAATAAACAGCCCACCCCTGAAAGCCAGGCAAACGAACGTCCCCAGCTGGAAGATATGGATGAGCTGGTCTTTCCCTCAAAGTCCGGAAAACCTCTCTGCCACGGTGTGCTAAATGCAGATATTAATAAGATTGTAGCATATATAAATGAAAAGGCAGGGATCCCCTTTCCCCCTATGACCCCTCACTCCTTACGGCATACTTTTTCTACAAGGTGTATGGAATCTGGCATGGCACCGAAGGTTCTCCAGTCCATCCTCGGACATCAGAACTTTTCCACCACCATGGATTTGTATTCCCATGTTCTCCCGGATCAAAAGAAGGCTGAGATGAAAAAACTGCGGTTTGGCTACCTGTAACTGGCATAAAAAGCGGCATGACTCAAAAAGTCATGCCGCCTTTTACCGATAATTTCAATTAAAATTAAAAATTATCATTAAAGTATTAGTTTAATGATAAATAATGCATCAAAATGCATAGGAAACCACAAAAGAAGGGAGGTTACGGCGGCAACGCACAGGGGGAAAAAGACTATTAAAACAATTAAGGAGGATTTTACATGAAAAAGGTATTAAGTATTTTATTAACATTAGGTTTGGTAGTTTCTATGGCAGCGTGCGGTGATAAGAAAGAAGAAGCTGCAGACACATCCGCGAAGACAGACACCGCAGAAACAAAGGATTCCGGAGACAAAGAAACAGCAGGCGGCAGCCTGGAGGGCAAGAAAATTGTATATCTTGCACCGTCAAAAGATATTCTTTATTGGCAGTGGGTAGAAGAGGGAGTAAAACAGGCTTGTGAGGAAGAAGGGGTTGAATTCGTAACCTACGATGCACAGAATTCCACCACAACTCAGGCTTCTAATGTTAACACTGCAATCACCCAGAACGTTGACGGCATTATTCTAAGTCCGGTAAGCTCCACCAGCTGTCCTACCGTGCTTGATCCCGCAGAGGAAGCAAACATTCCGGTAACCATTGCGGCTATCGGCGCAGAGGAAGGAGTAACCAACTACGCCTGCTGTGTTACGGCTGATGACTACACATCAGGGTACGATAACGGCAAATATCTGTGTGAGCGTGTAAAAGAGCTTGGCGGAAACAGCATCGGCGTTCTGGCGCTTCCCATGGACCGTACCAATGCGCAGAACAAGATGGCAGGACTTGAAAAGGCCTGTGAAGAGGCCAGCGTAGAAATCGTACAGGTTATCCAGACGCCTGACCTAACAGTAAGCGAGGCAACCTCAGAAGCAACCGACCTTCTGACCGCTCATCCGGATATCAAAGGGATTTATGGCATGTATGAGCAGGCTGGCACCGGTGCTGTTCTGGCCTTAGAGACAGCAGGATTAACAGGTAAGATATCCGTGGTATCCTCTGACGGAAGTCCGGAATCTATTGCACTTTTAAGAGAGGGTAAAATTGACGGCATTGTTGTACAGGAAGCCGTCGGCCAGGGGCTAGTAGCAGCACAGCAGTTATTCAAAGCGATCAAGGGTGAAGCGATTGAAGAAAAGGATATTCCTCTTCCGGAACCGTTAGTTACCACAGAAAATGTTGATGATCCTGAAATTCAGGAAATCCTTCGTCTGGTTTATCCGGAATCAGCCGGCTCTTATTAAAATTATAGCAAACCTCCGTGCAAAGTTCTCTCATGAGGCTTTGCGCGGACAAAGAAAGGAGGTCTCAACATGGGACATGGAAAAACTCCCCTTCTGGAAATGCATAACATTGTTAAGATATACGGGGGGACAAAAGCGCTCAACGGTGCATCCCTCTCCATCTACCCCGGGGAAATCCATGCTCTGATGGGCGGTAATGGAGCCGGGAAATCAACCATTATAGGGATCATTGGCGGTTCAAAGATGCCTAATGACGGCCAGATCATTCTAAACAGCAGGGAGATTCGCTTTAAATCTCCGAAAGATGCCATGGAAAAAGGTATAGCAGTGGTGTATCAGGAACTTTCCTTAGTTCCCCACCTGACAGTTTCTGAAAATATATCCCTCTGCAATCCGGATATTAATAAAAATGGCTTTTATGACTGGAAGGAATCCGATAAAATTGCCCGGGAAGCACTCCTCACTCTTGGCGAGGCAGCAGCCAACATCAGACTGAGAGATGAAGTATCTACACTCCGGGCAGATCAGATGCAGATGATAGAGATTGCCCGGGCAGTAAGCATGGGGGCTAAAATTATTCTGTTTGACGAGCCAACCTCATCTCTGAATTTTGGAGAGACCCAAAGTCTGTTCCAGATTATACGAAAATTGTCCGCTCAGGGACTTGGTATCATCTTCGTCTCTCACCGTATGAACGAGATCCGTGAAATCTGTGACCGTATAACCATATTCAGAGACGGACAAACCGTCACTGAGGGAGCTCTCATGTCAGAAAAAAGTGATGCTGATATTATCAGGGACATGATCGGGCGTACGCTGGTTATGGAAGAAGCGGTTTCCATAGATGATTACAAAGAAATAAATAAAAACGATGAATTACTGAATATAGAATGGGAAAACAGCGACATCTCCTGTTCCATTAAGGAGGGCGAGATTGTGGGTCTGGCAGGTTTAGCAGGTTCCGGCCGGAGTTCCCTTCTGCGCGCTGTCTGGGGAGCCCAGAAAAATCCCCATATTCGCTTGAAACTTCGAGGTGAAGGGTATATGCCCAAATCTCCTCAGGCAGCATTAGATAAAAACATTGCCTACATCGGAGAAGACAGAGCTGAAAGTGGATTGTTTCCGACACTGCCAATCCCCGAAACACTCCTCATGCCCCACCGTGTATACAGCAAGCAAAGGCTGATACGCACAAAAAAAGAAAATTCCTACCTAAAGAACATTGTACAGGCACTAAAAATTAAAGTTCCATCTATTATGGAAGCGCCTAATTCACTTAGTGGGGGGAATCAGCAAAAACTTCTGTTCGGCCGTTGGTTTATCCACAAACCCACCATATTCTTGCTGGATGAACCCACAAGGGGGGTAGATGTCCACACCAAACAGGATATTTACCAGCTAATTAAATCTGCTGCCAGAGAAAGTCATGCCGGTGTCATTGTCGTTTCCTCAGAACTTGCAGAGCTTGTCACCTTGTGCCACAAGGTACTTATCTTAAAGGACGGCAGGCCGGAACGGATTCTGTACGGCGATGACATCAATGAGGATTATATGATGCAGTGCATTACCTCTTCATCCGAAGTTCCAAATATAAAGGAGGCTGATTAATTTATGAATAAAACAGATAAGGCTCAAAATCAGGCAAATGCCCCCTCATCTTCAGGAGGTCTGGCCCAGACGGCAAAAGCATATAAGCTTGAAATTGGTATGTTTTTGGTGTTAATTATACTATTTATTATTCTGCATTTTGCTACTGGTACAGCCCTGACCGCCCGTAACCTGAAAAATGTGCTTCAGGCTTGCGCACCCTTATTTATTATATCTCTTGGCCAATTGCTGGTTGTCATTACAGGAGGAATCGACTTATCCGTTGGGTCTATCTTTTCCTTTGCCGGAATGGTTGCCACCCTCTGCATGATTAAATTTGGAATTGCAGCAGGAATAATTGCAGGGTTGGGAGTAGGCCTGCTCTGCGGCTTATTTAACGGATTCTTTGTGGCAAAGGTAAAGATGGCCCCATTTATTGTTACACTGGCTATGCAGGGGGCTGCTTCCAGCCTTACCTTTATAGTAGCAGGGGGCAATTCCCAGACGATCAGCAACCACACATCCTTTGCGGCTTTTGACAGAGGAAGCTTTCTGTTCGGACTGCCCAATTATATTACCTATATGCTGATTGCTGTTATTCTTCTGCAGTTTGTCCTGCGGAAGACTATGCTGGGGCGCTGGATTTATGCAACTGGCAGCAATGAGGAGGCCGCACGCCTGGTAGGTATCCCTGTAGTGGCGGTAAAAGTTATCTGCTACTCCGTATGTGGCATCCTCTGCGGACTCGCAGCACTTTTAAATGCGTCCTATCTTCTCACAGTGGAATGTACTGCAGGAACAGGCATGGAACTGAACGCCATCGCCGCTACAGTAATCGGAGGTGCCAGCCTGTCCGGGGGATTGGGCTCTGCCTTTGGTGTATTAATTGGTGCCTTGATCAGCACTGGTATTAACAATGGTATTAACCTTATGGGGATTAATACATTTTGGAGCGGAACAGTTACTGGTGTAGTCATTATCGTTGCAGTTTTAATCGGCAGCATTACCACCAGAAAAACCAGAAAATAATTTCAGAAATGGAGGTTTTTTATGAAAATCAAAAAACTATTAGACTTGTCCCAGACTTTTTATCACAACAATCCCGGCTATATGCCCTATGAGCTGACTTCTATTAATTATGAGACACTGAAGCCCAAAGATGGCTACACATCCGAGCGCATTTACATGAATACACATACCTCAACGCATGTAGACGCGCCCTTCCACCACTTTCCCCAGGGAAAAACAGTGGCACAGACGCCTGTTGAACAATACATAGGGGAAGCTGTAGTCGTCGATTTGTTTGGAATTGATGCTCATACTGCTATCGGTGCTGAACACCTAAAACCTTACGAAGATATTATCAAAGAGGGGGATATTGTTCTTTTGTGCACAGGATGGGGCTATAAAAGAGACTGGAGCTCAGAGTACTGCGACTTCTGGCCATATCTGGGCGAGGATGGAGCGCAGTGGCTCTTTGATAAAAAAGTAAAAGGTATTGCAATTGACTCTATGAGTATCGGCGGCCCAAAAGCAGGGGAGGGCCTGATGCAGCATGAACTGCTCTTAGGAAATGAAATATGGCTGGGCGAGGAACTTTTCCTTCCAGAGGAACTGCTGGAATATCCCCGCTGGGATTTTGTACTGCTGCCGCTGAAAATGGAGGGCTGCGGAGGCGCTCCCGCCAGAGCTATTGCACTCATCACAGAGTAGCAATACTCTGCCCAAATATATCCTACGTTCTACAGATGATGATTAGGAGGCTACTATGAAAAATATTGGTACTGAGGAACTAAAACAACAGGCAAAAGAGCTGCGGAAAACAGCCCTTACTATGATATATGAAGCCCAATCCGGCCATCCGGGAGGTGCCTTTTCAGCCGCGGATCTTGTGACCGCGCTCTACTTCCGGGAGATGAATCTGGATCCTAACAATCCTAAGTGGGAAGACAGAGACCGTTTTGTCCTCTCCAAAGGCCATGTATGCCCCATACAATATGCGGCTCTTGGGACTCTTGGGTTCTTCCCTGAGAAAGAACTGCATACGCTGCGCAAAGAAGGATCCATCCTTCAAGGACATCCCGATATGAAGAGATGCCCCGGCATCGATATTTCCACCGGGTCTCTAGGACAGGGGCTGTCCTGTGCAGTGGGCATGGCCATTGCCGGAAAAATGAATCACAAAGACTACCGGGTATTTGCAATGATAGGTGACGGAGAGTCCGATGAAGGGCAGATCTGGGAAGCCGTCATGTGTGCGAACAGATATCAGTTGAATAACCTTATTGTTATTCTTGATAATAACGGACTTCAGCTGGACGGCACCACGGACGAAATCATGCCTCTTCTGGATATGAGCCAAAAATTAAAAGATTTCGGCTATGAAGTTTATGAAATTAACGGTCATGACATGGATGAGATCCTCTGCACACTGGACGAAATACGGGCAGGCAAAACGAATAAGCCCAAATTTATTAATGCACATACGTTAAAGGGCAAGGGCGTATCTTTTATGGAGAATCAGCTGGGGTGGCATGGTGCGGCGCCGAATGAACAGCAGTACGCACAGGCAATGGAAGAGCTTGAAAGGGGGGATATCTGATGGAAGGAACGAAGATTGCTACAAGAGATGGCTTTGGGGAAGCCATTGTAGAACTTGGAAGAAATAATAAGGATATCTGCGTGGTGGACATTGATATTGGAAAGTCCTGCAAGACCGGGGCCTTTGCCAAAGAGCTGCCGGAGCAGTATCTGAATGTAGGCATCGCAGAACAGAATGGCGCGGGTGTCAGCGCAGGTCTTGCGACTGCAGGAAAAATCCCCTTCGTAGTGACTTATGCCGTTTTTGGATCTCTTCGCATGTGCGAACAGATACGCCAGGAAATCTGCTATCCTAAACTAAATGTAAAAATTGCCTGCTCCCACGGAGGAGTGACACCGGCCAATGACGGAGCCAGCCATCAAAGCATTGAAGATATGGGCGTCCTGAGGACAATTCCCAATATGACCGTAGTAATGCCTGCGGACTATTATGCCGCTAAAAAGCTGGTGGCAAAGGCTGCCGAAATTTCCGGCCCGGTTTACCTGCGTTTTACCAGAGATGCCATCCCTGTTATCTACGATGAGAATCAGGAGTTTGAAATTGGCAGAGCAGTAACTCTCAGAGAAGGAGAAGATATCGCCATAATTGCCAACGGTGACACCGTCCGCCTGGCTCTGGAGGCAGAGGAAAAGCTGATTTCTTGTGGGATCCGTACAAAGGTTTTGGATATGCATACCATTAAACCTTTAGACAACGAAGCTGTGCTTGATTGTCTCCGCAAAATCGGCAGAATCATTACCGTGGAGGACCATAATATCTTAAATGGTCTGGGAAGCGCCGTCTGTGAGGTCGCTGCGGAAGAAGGAATAGGACATGTGAAGCGAATCGGAATTCAGGATCAGTTCGGTCAGTCAGCGCCTTATGAGCGTCTCCTGGAATTAAACGGCATCACCACGGAGCGTATTGTAGACACCGCAAAATCAATGCTCAAATAAAAAGGAGGAAAAATCATGTTAGAATTTGAAGGGCAAGTTGTTATTGTAACTGGAAGCGGATCACCAAAAGGCATCGGCAGAACCATCGCTGCCACCTTTGCCGGACAGGGGGCCACTGTTGTTATCGCTGATATTAATGAAGCAGGGATTCAGGAAACAGTAGATTATATTACATCTCTGGGCGGCAAAGCTTTCGGCATCCCCGTAAATATCACAGAAAAAGAGTCTGTTGACAATATGGTTTCAACTATTGTGGATAAATACGGCAGAATAGATGTTCTCATCAATAATGCAGGCGTCTCCCAAAAAGTTACAGTAGAAGATATGATGCTGGATGATATTAAAAGAATCTTTAATGTAAACATGTTTGGCCTCTTCCTCTGTACACAGGCTGTACTGGAGCCCATGAAAAAAGCCGGATACGGAAGGATTGTATCACTTTCTTCCGTATCCGGAAAAAGAGGCGGCGGTATCTTCGGGGGAGCTCACTATTCGGCCTCTAAAGCTGCTGTGCTGGGATTCTCTAAAAACCTGGCAAGAGAAATTTCTCAGTATGGCATAACCACCAATTGTGTATGCCCCGGCCTGATTAATACTGAAATCTGGAAATCCCTACCCAAGGAGGATGCCGATAAAGTCATCGACGGAATCCCTATGGGACGTCCGGGGGAAACCCAGGAAGTCGCTAATGCCATTGTATTCCTTGCGTCCAGGGAAGCATCTTATATCACTGGTGAAGAAATTGACATTAACGGCGGCTCTCACATGGACTAACTGCTTATGCAGGCTCTCACCTTCAGCAAGATTAAAAGCAGTTCTATAGTAGAGCAGATTATAGATGCGCTGACAAACGCAATTATCCATGGCCAGTTGAAACCCGGGGATAAGATTCCCACAGAAACCGAGCTGATGGAACTTCTCGGCGTAGGGCGTAATTCCATACGTGAGGCCATAAAAATGCTTATTTCCTACGGCGTGCTTGAGATACGAAGAGCAGAGGGAACCTTTGTTAAACAAGGCTTTTCAGGAATTATGCTGAATCCCTTGCTCTACGGGGTGATCTTGAGCAGCAGCAGCTCTTCTCAGCTTGCGCTGATGGAAGTGAGAGAATTGATAGAAATTGGCCTGATGAAACTGGCAAAGCAAAAGCTTACCCCGAACAGCAGAGAGAAATTGATCCGTCAGTATCACTGTCTGGCAGAATCCTTTGAAGAAAAGCCTCACAGTGTACAGGCGGTATTCCAGGCAGACAATCTCTTTCACGAATCCATCTCTTCTGTCTGTCAGAGCCCACTCATAGACAGTATGAATACAACCGTGCGAAAACTTACAGAAAAGCTGCGCCTGGATACGGTAACCAGGATTATAAAAGAAGGAAAACAGGAAAATTTCAAGGCAGCTCACTGGGAACTCCTCAACTATCTGATTGCAGAAGAAACCGCGTATGATATAGACCGGATTGTGAGGCAGAGTTACCTTTACGACATGGAAACTCTATAATTAAACTAATACTTTAATGACATTCTCTTATATACTTCATTCTTTATTCTACATCCAACATCCTACATATAGTTAGATAAAAAAATAAATCGGTTAAATTTATCCGTTGATATAAGTCTAGCATCAAATCCTTACTTTGTAAACTCTTTTTTGTATATTCTGCATATTTAACAATTTTCTCCCCGAAATTTCTGTACATTTTCACTAAAACCCGGGGAATTCAGGCGGCAGATGGTCCAAGTTTCTTCTCCTCGCCTGAGTTCCTCCAATTTATGTACAGAGCAGTTTTTTACTCTATGATCTCCTGCTTGATTTTCAAAAAGTCTTTGTCCTGTCCGAACACATGCATCAAAGGGAAGACTTTCATAAAGCAGTCAATCTCTTCCTTCTTTACAAATTCCCTCAGCTTCACGTATTCCTTTGAGGTACAGACACAGTCAATCTGCGTCTTCGTCTCTTTTGTATATCCTCCTACCACCTGGTGAATGGTAACACTTTTCCGAATATCCTCTATGATGAACTGCTCAATACTGTGAGGAGCGTTGCAGATCAGCTGAATCTCATACAGCTTGGGACCCATATTAAAAAGCACAAAATTCATACTGTTCACATAGATCAGCTGGCCCACAAATGCGTATGCCACTGCGTCAAGGCTGAAGGCAGTAAGCATAATCAGCAGAATCGTCCCGTCTACCAACAGCAATATGGTTTTCAGGGGGATCTGTTTTAGAGCAGTGTGCTTTAGAATCTTCCCAATGGTATCTGTTCCTCCGAAGGAAAATCCCAGGCGAAAGGCAATTCCTGTCCCAATACCCAGCAGGACGCCAAAAAAAGCAACCGCAATCAGTTTATCCTCAAATATTACAGGTACGGAAAAATAGCTCATCACCCACAGGACCGCCGGGTAGAGGACCGACAGAAAAAGAATACTGGATACTTCTTCCTTATCCATTTTCACCCATGTAACGATCAGTACCACGCCTACCATCACATAGTTAATCAGCGCATAATGAATCCCCGTAAACTCAGAGACTGTCATAGCAAGTCCAGTGATGCCTGTCACTACAAACCCATTGGGGAGCGCTACCCAGTTTACTGCTATACTGCAGATAATACAGCTTAGAGCAAGCAGCAGTATATTTTTTACCGTAATTTTTTTCAGCATTTACATCCTCCTCTCAGTCAGACCGTTACCTATGCGATTACTGCTGTTGCTCCAAAAGTCTTTCATATTCTGCTTCCGGCATAGGACGGTGATATACATAGCCCTGCACAAAGTCACATCCGATATGCTTCAGATACTCCACCTGTTCCCAAGTCTCAATCCCCTCAGCTACTGTTTGGATATGAAACCGCTTCACCAGGTCTATAATCCCCTTGATGACAGCAGCATCCTTTTCCTTATCCTCACTCTCTACAAAAAACAATCGATCGATCTTCAATACATCAATGGGAATACTCTTAAGCAGGCTGAGAGAAGAATACCCCTTTCCGAAATCGTCTATGGAACAGGAGAATCCTTCCTTCTTCAGCTGTTTTACAATCTGAATCAGCAGTTCCTCCTTGTCAAATACCATAGACTCTGTGAACTCTATCTCCAGCAGACGGGGAGGAATCTGATACTTGTCTCGGATTTCCACATACCTGCCCACAAAATCCTGATCATAAAACTGCAGCCTGGAGACGTTTACTGATACAGGCAGTGCTTCCCGCCCCTGATCCAGGAGAGATCTCAGCCACCGGCACACTTCTTCAAAGACATACTGATCCAACTGCCCAATTAAAAACTTCCGCTCAAATACAGGGATAAAATAATCAGGAGATATAACAGCACCGTCACTTGCTTTCCATCTGACCAGGGCCTCCGCGCAGGCAATCCTCCCTGTTTTGAGTTCAACCTTAGGCTGGTAATACACTGTAAACTCATGATTCTCCAAAGCTGACTGCATACGTGTTTCTACATTTTTTTCTTCCCGGAGCCGGATCCGTATACTCTCGTTGTAATACACATAATTGGGGTTTGTCCCATTTTTTACGGTCTTTCTCGCAAAATTTGCCTTGTCAATCAGATTATCAATTAGCATGGTTTCCATTGCGTCCTCCGCACAACAGATGCCGCAGCAGGTGGGAACACTCTGCTTATCATAGGAATTATGCATAAACTTGATAATCCTCTGATCCGCTTTCCTCTGACGGGCCGCTGCCTCTCCCTTTTCCTCATAATGCATTAATATCACAAAATGGTCTGCAGAGACCCTCCCGTAAATTTCCCCCTCCCTGAGGCTCTCACCTAAAATTTCACCGTATTGCTTTAGGATACTGTCTCCATACGTATAGCCAAACACATCATTCATATATTTGAAATCTGTAAAATCTGTATACAACAAAGCATATTTTTTACCCGTAGCGGCATCCAGAAGTTTCTGTGCCTCTTCCTTGAACGCCTCTATCTGGTAAGCGCCTGTCATTGGATCCTTCCGCGCCAGTTCATTCAGTTCTTTATTCGTGTTCTCCAAAAAAAGAATTTTCCTGGAAGCCGACCAGAATATGAGCAGCCAGATAACAGCTACCACCCCCAGCAGAGCGACACATACACCCAGCAGCGTCCGATTTTTTCTGACAGAATATTCTTCTGCAGAAAATACTGTGTCGTTAGCCTGCTCAAAAAATGCCTCACTCAGCGCAAGCACCTCTGCGTCCGATTCTTCTCCCAAGCGGTATGCGTATATGTGATCCTGCACCTGGCTCCACATGCGCTCCATCTCCTGAAGATCCTCCTGATACTGTTCATCTTGTGGAGCCGGAAGATTATAGGGTCCTTCCGCTCCTGCCAGTTCTTCTATAATACCATCTATATACTGTATAATCTCATTACTTTCCTTCCTCTGCAGTTCAAGCTTAACCAGGCGCTGCGTAGCCCCCCGGACAATTCCCACATAATTAATCAACCGCCCGTAAGACTGCGCCTGAATGACAGCCTGCACCATCATTGTCCCCAGCAGAAGACAGGCCAGAAACAGGACCGCCAGTCCCCTTTTGTATATACCTTTCATATTAGCCAACAGTTCCCTTCTCTCAGGTCATGAATTCTCTTTCCCGTAAATAAAGTCATATAGCGTCTGATACAAGCGGTTCGGTTCGATGGGCTTAGCCAAATGTGCATTCATTCCGGCCGCCTTGCTCTTTTCTATATCTTCATCGAAAGCATTGGCAGTCATAGCAAGAATAGGTATGGTTTCAGCGTCCGCATTGCTGAGATGCCGGATATTTGCAGATGAGGTGAGCCCGTCCATAAGCGGCATACGAATGTCCATCAAAATAGCATCATAGTATCCTGTCTCAGATTTGCTGAACATCTCCAAAGCCCGAAGGCCGTTTTCCGCCGTATCCACCTGGAATCCCTTGCTCTCCAGCAGCATGACAGCTACCTCTGTATTTATCTGGTTGTCCTCTGCCAGCAGTATCCGCTTGCCTGTAAAATCGAAGTCATCCGCATCCTCCTGCTGTTCCTGCTCTTCTTTCTCCCCCAGGGCCGTACTAAAAGCTGAAACCAGAGAGGATTTGAACATGGGCTTGCTCATAAGCAGATTCACTCCCGCAAGCTTTGCCTCATGCTCAATGGATATCCAGTCATAGGCTGTCATAATGATTATTGTAACCTCAGGCCCTACAATTCTCCGGATCTGTCTGGCAGTTTCTATTCCGTCCATCTCAGGCATTTTCCAGTCAATGAGAATCATATCATAGAAACGGCCCTCTTCCCAAAAATTTCTGACACGGTCAACCGCCTTCCTGCCGCTGTCCACCCACTCCGCCCGTACACCTATTTCCCGGAGAGTTACTACCGCGCTTTCACAGACAGCCACATCGTCATCCACCACCAGAGTCTTTAAATGGGAAAAATTATAGCTCTGCTTCTTTTGGTTATGCCGCAGCTTCTCTTCCTCTGTAATTCCCAGCTTTACATCCACAGTAAATTCTGAACCAAGCCCCTTAATGGATCGCACTGTAATTTTTCCGTCCATCAAATCCACAATATTTTTAGAGATAGCAAGTCCAAGTCCTGTTCCGCCGTACAGGGAGGTTGTTCCTGTAGATTCCTGTGAGAAAGGTTCAAATATATGGGGCAGGAACTCGCTGCCCATTCCTATGCCGGTATCATTTACAATGAACCGGAGGACCGCATCATTTTTTGTCTTTCTGCGCTGTGCCGCTGAAAATGTCACCTTGCCGCCCTCACCGGTAAACCGGATAGCATTGCTTAATATATTAATCAATACCTGCTGAAGCTTCATGGCATCCCCGATGTAATAGTCGTCCAATACCGGATCTACAATGCACTCATATTCCACACCTTTAGCATCTGCCTGGGCACAGCAGATTGACGTAATCCCGTGAATGAATTCCTCCATAGGTATCTTTTCGTTCTTCAGAAGCATCTTTCCGCTCTCTATCCTGCTCATATCCAGAATATCATTGATCAGTGACAGCAAAAAACGCGAGGAAATACCAATTTTGGAGATGCAGTCTTCCACCTGTTCATCGTCCCCAATGGATTTGGCCGCTATGGTACTCATACCGATAATCGCATTCATAGGCGTGCGGATTTCATGGCTCATACGGGAAAGAAAATCTGATTTGGCGGCATTCGCCTGCTCCGCAGCCACCAGGGCAGCCGCAAGTTCTTCCTTCTGTCTCTGCTCCTGGGACACAATATCCGTGACATCCGTACAGGCAATACATACGCGCCCAAGCTCTTTAATTATATAAAAAACTTTGAGGCGCATCACACGAATTTCTTCGTTCCTCTCCCTTGTTTCTATGATGAAGGAGTATGAATCTTGTCTGGAGAGCTCCTTTTTCATGTAACCGTAATCCAGTTTGCTAAGAAGCTCTCTTCCAGACGCCTCGTCCATGAGCCGCTCTGCGACAGAACAAAGTTCTTCCCGGAGCTTACCGGCTGGAGCCATTATAAACTCTTCCTTTGCACTGCTGATCATCCGGTATGTATCTCTTACAGTATCAGCCTCTACGATGATGTCATAGTCCAGCTCCGTAATTCTCCGAAGCAGCTGTTCCTGCAGCCGCTGTTCCGTGACATCTGATGTGTAGAAGAACAGGATAATGTCTCTTGTTTCAGGATTCCGGAAGGAACGCATATATGTGTTTTCCCAGAAGCAGTCCCCTCTGTTGCTTTTGCGCAGGAAATCCAGATGATAGTCTATCTTTCCAGAGTCAAAATCCTTTAGGACCTTCTCCCTGTCCAGGGTAACTCTAATCTCTTCTCCATACGCAGGATCTATGGCAGACATTGCCAGGGTCTCTATTACCTTCTCATAGGGTTCCCCCACATAAGCCACAGCCATCTCAGAATTTGAGAGGTAGGTTTCCACGATCCCTCTGGTAACATTTAAGCTTCCCTGGATATTCCCGTCCCTGGAGCACAGCTCTGCAAAATACGCCAGTTCCTTCTCATATAATTCCCTGGCCTGCTCCTGGAGCTTCTTTTCATCTGTAATATCCACAAAGACACAGTAGAAATACTGTTCCTGATCCTCGCCTCTTATAAGCTGAGCCTTTATGGAGATCCATTTTACGGTCCCATCCCTGCATATCAGCCGGTTTTGATTTTGTATGGTATTGCCATACCGCAGCTGGCTGTCCAGTATATCCTTCATAATGAGGAGATCCTCCGGATAAATCACGGCAGACATCTTATTCCCCAGGGCGGCAAATTCCTCCCTGGTATACCCCAGAAATTCAAACAGGCCGTCATTAGCCGCAATCACTGAAAAATCCTTGTCAAATCTGCAGCGGAATACTGCCCCCGGAATATTGTTATAAAGATGGAATACCTCCTCCTGTGCCTGTCTCCGGGCGGTTATGTCCATACACACAGAGATTATAGCAGGCCTGCCATCCTCCGCAGTCACCTGCCGTCCCAGATCATGCACCCAGATGTAGGAGCCGTCTCTCTTCTTCATCCGGTATTCCACAACATATTCATCTCCCTCCCTCAGCTGGGCCTCTACCGCATCGTCAACCATCTGCCGATCCTGAGGGTGCATACAATTCCCAATCTTTCCGTCAATATCTGATACAAATTCCGCCTCGTCCGCATACCCCAGATGATCCAGCATCCTGCGGTTCACAAAATAAAAGGGAAATCCCTCCTCAATATACCCGCCCATCATGCCTCCGGGCAGTGAGTCATTTAACAGCTCCTGCCGCTGACGGATAGAATGCTCCATCACAAGGGCCTGCGGATAGTGCTCGGCCTCCCTCTGGCTGGTTCCCGGCTCTGCCACATGAAAGCTTTTGATCACCCAGCGGGACTCCTCTGAAAGCAGCGTGAAGAATGCTTTCAGATTCCAGGTATATAAGGTATTCTTTAATGTCACCTCAGCAGATAAGCTGCACACCTGCTCGGTAATAAAATGTTCGTATATGAATGAGATCCCAACCTTAAATGGTTCTGATATCTCTCTGATATCCTGACTGAGATATGCTTCCATCTCAGCTTTTCCCCAGGCAGACTCGTTTTTTCCAGTTCCCACAAAGTCCACATCCTCTGTGAGAAATGTGAGGGTTTCCGTAAGATTACGTTCTTCAAACCAGGCACGGCAAAACCGATAGATTGTTTCCCTGACGTCTGTCTGATTATTCATTTGTTTTTTCCTCCCGCAAACGGTATATGAGTATATATTCTTTTATTATACCTCCATAATATTACATTTTCTACTGCTTTGGTCTATTTTTTTGCAGTGCATAATGTATAAGCTGTATCCCATAAGATAGTAACAAGATCCTTTTTCAGAGGTATCCATTATGAATCAAGAAAATCCTGATTCTTCTTCCACTCAACGATTCAAAAGAAACGCAGTCTCAATTTTCGTCGGACTGGCTGCTATTGCCCTTCTGATCTGCGCCGTTACCTACCTTCCCAAGATTGCCTCCGTGAGCACAAGCGTCGGAGGCCGTGAGCTGCCAATCTACTGTGTAGATACCGATAAACCGCAGATTTCCATCTCCTTTGATGCTGCCTGGGGCAATGAAGATACCCAGACAATTCTTGATATCCTGGCTAAACATAACGTCAAAGCCACCTTTTTTATGACCGGCGGATGGGTTGAGAGTTATCCGGAGGATGTAAAAAAGATATATGAGGCCGGCCATGACCTGGGAAACCACAGCGAAAACCACAAACATATGAGCGAGCTCAGCACCGAAGAGCAGACACAGGAACTTTTGAAGGTGCACGACAAGGTAAAAGAACTCACAGGTGTGGATATGATTCTCTTTCGGCCTCCCTATGGTGACTATAATGACAGTGTGATCAAAACTGCCGCCGCCAATCACTATTATCCGATCCAGTGGTCCGTGGACAGTCTGGACTGGAAAGACTATGGTGCTGATTCCATTATCCAGACAATCTGTGAGAATAAATCACTGGAAAATGGTTCTGTCATCCTCTGTCACAACGGCGCTAAATATACCAAAGATGCCCTGGAAACGGTTATTACTACCCTGCAGGGGAAGGGCTATGAGTTTGTGCCTATCTCCCAACTGATTTATAAAGATAATTATCATATGGATCGGGCGGGAAAGCAGATTTCAGATACATAATCTCTCCCTCACAGCGCAAATACAGCGGCCAAAGCGTTACGTTGACGCCTGGGCCGCTGTTTCACCTATCCGCCTATTGTCTTTTTATACTCCTCCGCGGTGGGATCTCTCATCTCAAATACACGGTGATATTCTTTCGTCTCCAGATTCTTAACGGTTCTGCTTCTCTTCTGGGATAAAAATCTTGTCAATTGGTAGCAGTCCACCCATATCTCATGCTTGCCTTCTTTCTGACTCTCATCAAAGATAAGCTGAAGACCCCAGTGCAAATGAGGAGTGTCGATATTGTTTACATTTTCCTTGGCACTGTAGCCGGTATGCCCCAGATATCCGATCACATCCCCGGCCTGGACAATGCTGCCCTCCTTCAGAGATTTGTTAAAAGGAAAGTTCTGGCGCAGATGCGCGTAATAATAATATCGCTTTTTATCAAAACTGCGGATGCCCAGCCGCCATCCTCCGTACTGATTCCAGCCGATGGCCTCCACATATCCGGACTCCACTGCCACAATTGGCGTGCCCACCTGCCCCATCATATCATGTCCGAGGTGCTGCCTCCGGTATCCATAGCTTCTGGATACCCCAAAATCATCATAGTCCTGATATTCATATCCCCTGGCAATGGGAGAATAGGCTTTCAGGCCGTATTGCTTTACCCAAACCTTTTCTCCTGTCTCCTGTGCCCCCGTATCAGTCTCCTGTGCGTCTTCTTTTGGCACCTGTATCTCGTATTCTCCTACCATCCCGCCCAAAACAGCCGTATATGCTTCCAGGTAATAAGCATAGTATTTCATGTCCTTTGTCAGCTCCCCCATTGTTGTCTCCCCAGAGGTCAGCTTCCCGCCCAGATCTTTCATATCCTTGGAAGAATAACTGCCGAAATCCCCTCCGTATCTGGCACCCAGGCAGGCCAGCAGTTCAATCCAGTTCAAGTGTACCTCCTGTTCATAGGTACTTACATCCAACTCATAAGCCTGCTGCAGGGCCTCATATGGCACGGTAAAGTCCACCCATTTAATATACTTTTCTTCCGGTTTGGCGGAATCGCTGGCCACAGTGATCCCTTTCGGCTGGCAGTACCATAAATAGGTACAAAAAAGCAGCAGACACTCTATTCCAATGATAACGCGGCTGATACTCACCTTCATACTATACTCCACGGTATTACGTTATTCATAATATATGTCTGCTGCTTTTTATAAATTCCTTATGAAATCACTATTGCATAATTGTTCCCAACATCCCGTAAGAAACGATCAGCATAATTACTGTCGCCATACAAATTCCCAACAAGATAGCGGGAACTGATTTTTTCAAGTCCACTTCCAGCAGGGAAGCAATCAGCGCTCCGGTCCATCCTCCGGTTCCGGGCAGCGGTACTCCCACAAAGAACACCAGCCCCCAGAATTCAAATCTTTTAATTTTGTCACTCTTTCCCATAGCCCTCTTTTCCAGCTTCTCTATCAGGGGCCGGAAGAGCTTTGTCTTTTTCAGCCATTTAAAAATCTGCCTGATAAACAACAGGATAAAGGGAATCGGCAAAATATTTCCGATGATGCATATAATCGACGCCTGCACCATGGGGATTTTCAGAATCGAAGCCAGTAACAGGCCTCCCCTGAGTTCCAGAATGGGAACCATAGATACCAGAAAAATCGCCGCCTCAGGGGATAAAAATGACGGCATATTATTTGCAAACCATTGTACTGCTGAATCCACGTTATTTCTCCTCGTATTTCTTTAAGTATTTTTGAAGGAAACGGATAAGTGTCTCCATTTCCTGCTGTGTGCCAATAGATATTCTGAGATGATTGTTAATCCTGGGCGCCGCAAAATATCTGACATAAATATGATCCGCGCGCAATGCCTCAAACAGCTCTTCAGCCGGACAGCTTTCATGTGCAGCAAAGATAAAATTGGCCTTAGAATCCTCGAACCGAAAGCCCAGCCTTCTCAATCCCTCTTTCGTCCACTCTCTTGTCTCTATAATCCTGCCCAGGGTATCTCTGAAATATCTCTCATCCTTTACTGCCTCCGTTCCCAGGCGAAGCGCTGTCTGATTCATGGTGTAGGAATTAAATGAATATTTCACATCATTCAGATACTTGATAAGTACGGGGTTTCCCATAGCGTAGCCGATACGCATGCCAGCCATAGATCTGGATTTGGAAAATGTCTGTACGACAATCAAATTCTCATATTTTGCAATCAGAGGAAGCGCGGAGGCTGCCCCAAAGTCTATATATGCCTCATCTACAATCACAATCACATCCGGATTCCTCCGGACGATCTCCTCGACCTCTTCCAGGGGCATTTCCACGCCGGTAGGCGCATTAGGATTCGGAAAGATGATTCCTCCATTCTCCCTGAAATAATCTTCCTTCCGGATATGAAACCTCTCATCCAGCATGGGACGCTGATAGGGGATCCGGAACAGATCTGCCCACACGTCATAAAAAGAATACGTGATATCCGGAAACAGAATGGGTGCGGAGGAATCAAAAAACGTCAAAAAGCACATGGCCAGCACGTCGTCCGACCCCACTCCCACAAAAACCTGGTCCTCCAAAAGCCCATAATACCGGGCAAGTTCTTCCCTGAGCTCATGTGCTCCGGGATCAGGATAGAGACGGAGACAGCCGGCATCCATAGCCTCCAGCGCCCTCTGCACGCCTGGTGCAGGGGGATAGGGATTTTCATTGGTATTCAGTTTGATCATTTCTGGTTCATTGGGCTGCTCTCCCGGCACATAGGGAACTACTTTACGTATATTATCTTCCCATTTTTTCATAATATCCTCCAAGTATTACAAAAATTCTTTTGCCAAAGCTTCAAAACCCGGCATAGAATTCATAATGGTTTCATAAGAAACACAGTATGCAATGCGCACATAGCCCGGGCATGCGAAAGATGACCCCGGTACAATTAAGATGTGATGTTTTTTCGCAGCGTCACAGAACACTTTTTCATCCGCAACAGGAGATTTGACAAACAGGTAAAACGCTCCCTCTGGTTTGATGCACTGGAATCCCAGCTTTTTCAGTCCTCCGTACAGGGCCTCCCGGTTTTTGTTATAGGCCGGAACGTCTACCTCAGCATCCAGGCATCTTGCCACTACCTTCTGCATGAGAGATGGGGCATTTACATAACCCAGGATTCGGTTGGCAACATTAGCCGCGGCAATCACATCCTGGCTGTCAGCAACTTCATCAGGTATCACCAGGTATCCGATGCGCTCTCCCGGGAGTGACAGGGATTTGCTGTAAGAATACCCTACAATTGTGTTCTCATAGTATTTGGTCAGATACGGCACCTGTACCCCATCATAAGCCAGTTCACGATAGGGCTCGTCCGAAATAAGATAAATCTCTGTGCCGAATTCTTTCTGCTTCTCTCTCAGGATACCCGCAAGCTTGTGAATGGTCTCTTCGGAATATACCACTCCCGTGGGGTTATTAGGTGAATTTACAATTACGGCCTTTGTACGCTGGGTAATCTTCTCACGGAATTCCTCCAGGTTCGGCTGGAATGTCTCTGTGTCAGGGGACACTTCTACCAGCACTCCGTCATAGTTTGCCGCATAGCTTCTGTACTCCCCAAAATAAGGAGCGAATACCATTACCTCATCACCTGGATTTAAAAGTGTTTTAAAGATCACATTCATTCCCCCGGCAGCTCCCACCGTCATGAGAATATTCTCCTCCCGGAAAGCCGTCCCGAACTTACAGTTCAGAGAACCTGCAATGGCAGCCCTCACATCCTCATACCCGGAATTATTCATATACCCGTGTACCACTACCGGATCTTCATGATCTAAAATGTCAATTATAGCTTCTTTTACCTCTGCGGGCGCCGGCACATTTGGATTCCCCAGACTGAAATCATATACATTCTCAGCCCCGTATTTTTCTGCCATAATTTTTCCTTCTTCAAACATGGCGCGGATGGCCGAACTGTTTTTTACAAAATTCACCATTTTATCTGCTATCATCTTTCCTACTTCCCTTCTTTAAAGTATCAATGCGATAATGTTCATTATACTAACAATCTGGTAAAAACACAAGAATCCCCTGTTAAAATCTCGTTTAGGACTGCTTTTTCCGCCTCCAAAACACAAAAATCATTCCTGCGGTCAGTAGAGACACAAGCAAAATCATGCCTCCGATTATAAATTCATATCCCCTTTGGGATTTGCCCGGAGCATATTCTTCAACCTCTGAAGTTGGAATGGATTCTCTCTCTAACACAGGCAAATCCGGATTCACAGGATCCGTAATACAGATCCATCCCTTAACCCCCGGCAGATAATCCGAATATCCCCACAGGCTGCCTGCATCATCTCTGTAAGTCTCCTGAATGTTCCAGTCCCCTGCCTCCTCCTGCACCCACCACTCCTGCTTATATTCTGAGCCCGGATACTGCCAGAAGTATAACGTCTGGTGAGCCGCCTGATATCCGTCGAGCTCGCCTTCATATTTCTGGAATTGTTTCCCGTACTCCTCCCGAAATGACATTTCATCATATCTTACTAAAAGATCTTCCATCTTCACCCAGCCTAAATGATCTCCTGCATAAAATTGCGTCTTGGCAGTATCGTTGCCCTGTACATCGTACAGCAGGCTGCCCCATTTGTCCCCCTTTTTATCTGTATACATATGAATCACACAAAAGACAGAGCCGTTTTCCATCTTTATTACTGGTTCTTCCGCCTCCGGATCTTCATATATATCTGCTGTTCCTCCGCTGCCGTTTGCTTCAAACATACGGTTTATTGATTTTATCTGACTTCTGTGTTTTCCGTAGAATGAATAGTCGGGTTCTGCTATCGAATCCCCCAGTAGCCTTCCTCTTTCCATGGAAAGTTCTGAACTAATCCCATTTGCCCTCCTGGTGAAACCTGGAAAACATAAAAAAGGCGCAGGCAAAGTCCACTGCAAAATGTGCAGCCGAATAGACAGAAATCCATCTAACTTTCTTCACCATACGCCCCACTCCCTTTCCCGTATAGAACCATCCAATTCTATCCTCTAGTCAAAGAGTGTTCTGTTCTCTCTTTATTGTTGCATCTGTCACTCATTATTTAAGGATTAACACCTAACTAAATGACATCTCATACAAACTGGCATAAAGCCCCCCTTGTTTTATCAGCTGCTCATGGGTTCCTTCCTCGGCAATTCCGTCGTCCGTGAGAACCAGAATTCTCTCTGCCCTTCGAATGGTAGACAGCCGGTGTGCAATTACAA
>OLQH01000917.1_pt1 | contig 27758 bp, 30 predicted proteins | sample 1672671 | NCBI WGS metagenome assembly OLQH01 (sample SAMEA3136712, study PRJEB25190) | human gut metagenome
CACTTCCCCCTCTCTACATCTTCAGAACCGCCTTGATTACATCCCCATTATGGGAGTCGGCAAATGCTTTATTGATATCCTTAAAATCATAAAATTTTATCAGGCGGTCAAAGGGGAACCGGCCTTTTTTGTAATACTCTATGAGCTGAGGAATAAAGAGCTTTGGAATAGAATCCCCCTCTACAATTCCAATAAGGGATTTGGCATCCCCCATTAACTCCTGCTGCACGTTAATGGTCAGATCCCCCGTTGCCCCCAGAACCACGCAGGTCCCCATGAACCGCACACTTGCCAGGGCCTTTCTTACAAAGTCTCCCACCCCTGTAGTATCTATGCTGTAGTGTGTGCCTCCGTTGGTAATCCTCTTAACCTCTGCCACAATATCATCGCATTCTTTCCGGTTCACTGTATGAGTAGCCCCCAGCTCCAATGCCAATTCCAGACTTTTTTTATTGCCCCACGGCAATGATCTTGTCACATCCCGCTATTTTAGCAGCCATAATAGCGCTCATGCCCACTGTGCCGCAGCCAAATACCGCTATGCTGGATCCGAACGCCGGTTTCAGCCGGTTTAAAACCGCTCCTGCCCCTGTCTGTATTCCGCATCCCAGGGGTCCCAGCAGCGCCAGATCAATGGTATCGTCCGTAACCTTTATGGTACTGTTCTGATGTACGACTGCATAAGTGGCAAAGGATGACTGGCCGAAAAATGAAGAAAGCTCCACACCGTTCTGAGACAGGCGTCTGGTCCCGTCGGCCATAACACCCCCAAAGTTGATGGCATTAAAGTTTTCACAGGCATGCTGGTGAGCGGAAAGGCAATTTTCACAGTGTCCGCAGAAGCCAAAGGAAAAGCTTACCCTGTCACCCTTCCTAAACTCAGTGACACCTTCCCCCACATCCTCCACAATACCGCAGCCCTCATGCCCCAGAACAGCCGGAAGGGGAACGGGAATTCCCTGGTGCTGGGCCACCTCATCTGTATGACAGACCCCACTGGCCACTATTTTTACCAACAATTCACCCGCTTTTGGTCCGGACAGTTCCACTTCTTCTATCTGGAAAGGCTGGCCGGCTTCATGTACAACTGCTGCTTGTATTTTCATACGCAATTACCTCCTGGTTCGTTATAATAGATACTCTATGCCGCTTTTTCAATTATATTTAGTATATATTGCACAACACATAAATTCCATTTCCCAAAAGGACATATATACTTTAACATATGTCCCTTTCTGAAAAGAACACCCGGACGAGGAGCTTTGCCCGTGCACTTATAAAGGGCAGTCCCACGAACGCTATCTGGGACTGCCCTTACGGCCGGTATCCGTTATACCTTTAATTATCTATATTCTTCTTTTTATAAAAATATCCAAATAATATAACTGCGGCTACCAACCAGACCAGGATAACTGCAAAAGCCAGTACTGTACTGCCCCCAAACCTTCCCTGTACCAAATTATAATACACCTGAAGCATTGCCCCGAGAGGTGTGATCCTTGCCAGAAATGTCAAAACCGCACCCGATGCCATAGCCGGGGGAACCAGAAAAAGAAGCATAACAGGGATCTGTAGAACGCTGCAGCTCATCTGATCCCTGCTGAGCAGGCCGATAAGAGCACTAATCATAATCACACAGCAGGACCCAAGCAGAGAGGCAAGAATGTACACGGGCATATGCCCCGTTGGCTCCCCTGAGATCAAAAAGATAACCACATTCCCCAGAAACGTGACGCACACAGCCACCAGGATTTTGGATAAAAAGAATTCCATAGCGCTTACATTAGACAGAATCAGTGTTCTCAAGGTAAACTTTTCCTTCTCCTCAGCCACAGAGGTAGATACAATCAACACGCCTGACATACTGCAGTTCATAAGCAGCCCCAGATTCAGAAGGAATACCGAGACCTCTTCTATAGCCAGGTTGGGGCCCACCACATACTTATACAGCAATACAAATGCTACGGGCAGAAGCACACTGGCAGAAATGGCCGGATTTTTTACAAAATCCATCAGATCCTTTTTATACAACGCTCTAAGCTTTCTCATAGATATACTCATTAAAATTCCCTCCCTGTCAGCAGTAAAAATATTTCCTCCAAATTCGGCTCCTGGGAATGTACGGTAAGACAGCGTCCCTGCTCCAGCAATTCACGGATCCGCTCCCCACCTTCCCGGTTTTTGGGATATTTTAGTGTCTCCCGATCCGTGGTCAGCACCTCTATCTCGTCCCTGGCATATTCCAGCTTCAGTTCCCGGGGACTCCCTCCCGCAATCAGCTTTCCCTGATTCAGAATCCCGATTCTGCTGCACAGTTTATCTGCCTCTTCCATATTATGTGTAGTTAAAAAGATAGTAGTCCCCTGCTGGTTGAGGTGCCTTAGCATCTTATGTATCTCCTGGATCGTGGCGGGATCCAGACCGCTGGTAGGCTCGTCTAAAAACAAAAGCTCCGGCTTGTGCAGAAGAGAAGCTGCCAGAACCGCCCTCTGCTTCATACCCTTGGAACACTTTTTCAACAGAGTCTTCCTCTGATCATAGAGCCGCACATTCTCCAGGGTATCCCTCACACTGTTCTTTGGTACGTTGCGAAGCGCCGCAAAAAAGTTCAGGTTCTCCTCTATGGTCATTCTTTCATATAAACCGCTGGTATCAGACAAGATACCGATGCGCTCATAATCCTCTCTCTCCACTTTATCGATCTCTTTTCCAAGGATCCGAATCTCCCCGGACTTTTTCAGCAGCTGTTTTGTCAGCAGCTTCATGGTAGTGGTCTTCCCGGCTCCGCTTGGGCCTAAAAACCCAAACACTTCACCAGACATCACCTGAAAGCTGAGATGGTCCAGGGAAAAGCTGCTTCCAAAATCAAGACACACATCCTCCAGATATATCATTTCCTTCATCTTGCTGTCCTCCTTGTTCTGTTTTGTGTCCATTATGCCACAGCACCCGGGAAATGCAATACCATCCGCTTATTCAGCGCCTTTGCCGGACCAAAAGAAACGAAAATCTGACGAACGGAGCCACAGCAGGGACGAACGGAGACAAAAATCACCAGTGAAATGTCGTTTTCATCTCCTCTATCCGCCCCTTGGATAGTGGAATCTGACTGCGCTCCTTATTGTTCAGAATAAGAACATAGCTATTCTTCGTCCACTTTTCAAACCGCTCTGCCTTCTGAATATTCACAAGATAGGATCTGTGGCATCTGAAAAATCCTGCTTTCTTCAAAGCCTCCTCCAGTTCATACATGGGCAGCTGTGTCTGATACAGAGTCCCTCTGACAGACAGATAACTGCATTTATTCATACTCTCCACATAATCAATATCCCTGGGTTCAAAGAGCAACGTACTGTTTCCTGATTTCGCGGGAATCTTCAGTATCTCCAGTTCTTCCTCCGGGGCCTCCGATTCCTCTCCGTCCTGCTCCACCTCGCAGAATTTACCATCCTCAACGTAAAAGGCAGTACCGGGCATCATAAGCGCATACCTCAGGGAGGAATTGACAGTAACAAACTGCGCGCCTGCCTCCCATCGCTCTTCAATCCAGCGGAGGATCTTTCCCATGGCTCCCTCATTCAAGTTTGTCAGCGGCTCCGCAAGAAAATACAGCTTTGCATTTTGCATACTCACCCGGGCAAGCTGAATCTTTGTATATTCCCCCGGTCTGAGAGACCTGATCTTCGCCTTACGGATGTCCCTCAGGTCAAAATCCTCCAGTATGTCCTCCACCGATCTCGTCTCTCCGAATAAGCTGTGGAAAAATCTGATATATTCCATGACCGTCTGTCGTTCGTATCCTTTGTCCTGAAAGGTAAGAAATGCCGTATCGGCCGCCTCCCAGTGCGCTCTTATATATTGAAATATATCCTCTCCCATCTCCTGGTTGCATTCCAGGTGAATACTCCCATGAGCGGGGATACCTTCCAGGAATTCAGGAATAGAGTCATATATTTTAGTGTCCAATGTACTGTGCCTCCTCCTAACATATTTGAGAAAAATTTTACTATATTATGATGGCTTTGTCCATGTAATACACCAAAACAGGCCTGTAAGTATCAGCCAAATGATACTTACAGGCCTGTTTCCATCTAACATCCGTCTGATCCATCCACCTTTGATACCGAAGACCGGAACGGACATTGATGAAAGCTCTCCTCATACAGAATACAGCGGTTTTTTCCCATATTCTTGGCCTGGTACAATGCCTTGTCCGCCTTGTCAAAGAGAACCCTGTATTCTGTCCCGTCCCTGGGAAATACTGCAATTCCCACGCTGCTGCTTACTTTGTGCTGTCCCTGGACATCTGCAAATAAAGAACAGATATCCTTCATTCTTTCTCTGGCATCTTCAGGTGAAAGGATATGTCTGAGAAGAATCACAAATTCATCCCCTCCTACCCGGCCAATGATATCCTCTTTGCGGATATTCCGCTTTAGGCACAAAGATACTGCTGCCAGAACTTTGTCACCAACGCTGTGGCCAAAGACATCATTGATATTTTTAAAATTATCGATATCCATCAGACACACAGCCGTTAATTCCGATTCCCTCTTCAGTATCTGACGTGTTTTCTCTTCCAGTGCGCGGCGGTTCAGCAGCCTTGTAAGAGGGTCCGTGGAAGCCTGGATTTTTAGTTTTTCCGTTTCTGTTTTTTGAGCATTCATGTGGGTCAGATTCTCAAGTCTCCTTTTTACCAGGCGGGGATAAAAAGGCTCCTGAAGAATATCAGAAACCCCAAGAGAGAGCGCCCGATCCAGCTTATCCAGCTCTATATCCTTCATAATCCCAACCACAGGAACCAGCTCAGTAAACCCAGACTGTCTGATTTTTTCCATAGCGTCCCATCCCCCTGCAGCGTCTTCTGAAAAGTCCAGCAGAAGAGCAGATATCCCAAGTCCATAAGTATCCAGAAGGTCCAGGGCAGCCTGACCGCAATTTGTTTCCAGAACTTCAAAAGAGACCTGGCATATGGCACGCAGGTTTTCCATTCTATTTCGGTTGTTCGTAGCAATAATGATTCTGCTTCTTTTTCTTTCAACTCCCATTTTCTATAATCCTGTCTGCGCAGACCAGCCTCCCCTTGATCTGCATGTATTTTAAAATACTGGTAATAAATATACTCGTAATAATTATACGATAATTATTATTATTTTACAACGATATTTACAAGTATAATTTACGATATAACTTAGCAAGGACGGTGATTATTTGGATATATTAGGAAAAATTTCCCAATTACGGGAAGAGCGGCACTGGACAGAGTATCAGCTATCTGTGAAGTCTGGTCTCCCGCAGTCCACCATATCTTCCTGGTATCGAAAGGATATACTTCCCTCCGTATCGTCCCTGGAGAAAATATGCAACGCCTTTGGCATTACCCTCTCTCAGTTCTTTTGGGATGGCTGTGAATCAGTAATACTCTCCCCTATGCAGAAAGAATTGCTGAGACATTGGAACAGATTGAATAAGGAACAGCAAACATCACTTTTAAACTTACTGTCTACCTTTACGTAAATGGTATAAAAAGAGAACCCGGCACATTCCCACTGTATCTGCCGGATTCTCTTTTTACTATTTACTGCCGCAGCAGCTGTTTATCGAATTCAGGGTTAAAGAAATAATAGTTTCTCTCATCTAGCTTTCTCTTCGTCTTCTCGAGAGCCTCACCGAATCTCTGGAAGTGTACTACTTCTCTGGCTCTCAGGAACTTAATGGGATCCCGCACCTCAGGATTCTGAACTACTCTTAAAATATTATCGTAAGTGGTTCTCGCCTTTTGCTCAGCTGCCAGGTCTTCAAACAAGTCTGTAATAGCATCTCCCTTAGACTGGAATTCACAGGCATTAAAAGGAATTCCCCCTGCCGCCTGGGGCCAAAGTCCGGAGGTATGATCAATATAATAAGCGTCAAAGCCCGCTGTTTTGGCATCTTCTATACTCATATCTTTCGTCAGCTGATAGATAATAGCACTGACAATCTCCATATGGGCAAGCTCCTCTGTTCCTATGTCTGTGAGCAGGCCCGCAACCTCTCTGCATGGCATGGTATATCTCTGGGAAAGATATCTCATAGAAGCCGCCAATTCCCCGTCCGGTCCGCCGAACTGGCTGATGATCAGCTGGGCTGTCTTCGGACAGGTTTTTGATATTTTGACAGGATACTGAAGCCTTTTTTCATAATTCCACATTAAATATGCCCTCCTTCCCAAGGTGTTGGACCGTCAACCCAGGTAAAATGCCGCTGGCCGGAGTAATTGCAGAAATCCTGAGAGGCTCCGTGAGAGTCCACACAGACACAGTCAACGGTTAACGGTTCAAACTGCTGTTCATACTCCTGCATAAGCTGCTTTCTTCTATTTTTGCTCTGTTCAAAGAGTTCCAGAGCCTGCTCATCCAGGGGATGTGTATCCAGATAGAGGGTGACATCATTCATTACAAAGCTGATATCATTCAATTCATTTAAAAGCGCTGTTCTGTCAAGCATGGCTTTCACCTCCAGTAATATAAAATGGCAGGTCCAAATCGGCAAAAATTGTGCCTTTTTTCAGAGCTGTTGAAGGATCATAGATCTTTCCCCAGCTCTGGACCGGCACAGATGCCATGGCCAGGATACAGGTACACTCCTGCTGAAAATCACTGCTTTGGGTTCCGTGGCAGGTACATTCCATATCGTATTGCTCCTTTCATTTGTAAAATAAGAACACCGAGGTTCAATTATAGTATGTGTGAGTTGCCGCCGAATTACGTTAGTTCTTAAATTGTAATTCTGGGAGATAAAGGATTCCAATTTTAATGATTTATTTTCCACTTGCTGGTGAACTTTTTTATACTTTTTTAATAAATATGTTGTTTTTATAAAATTTTTCTCAAAAAGTGTTAAATCGGTAAAAAAAAAGTCAAGATTGGCTATTACCTTTTTTATTGTACTATATGAAAATAAATATATATATTTTCTGTTTATTTAGTAATCTATCCAAATTCTCTCATATATCAATTATACTTTAGATTATTTTCTTTATAATAAGCAGAAAACACAGGAAAATCCCTCAAATATTTATTACCGAAAGGAGCAGCTATGAACGATATCAGTATCAGAATCAAAGAACTGATGGAAGAAATGAGCCCGCAATTTATCGAAACCTTCCGTCATCTGCACAAGAACCCTGAGCTCAGTTTCCAGGAGTATGACACTACCGAGTACATCCGCGCCATACTCCGGGAACTGGATATTAAGATACTGGACATAGGACTTGAAACCGGTGTCGTGGGACTGCTGGAGGGCAAAGAACCCGGCCCCTGCATTGCACTTCGCGCAGATATCGACGGTCTTCCCATCCAGGAGGAGTCCTCAAGCAGTTATCCCTCAGAGCGCCCCGGCAAGATGCACGCCTGCGGCCATGACACTCATACCGCCTCTCTTTTAGGAGCGGCCCGCCTGCTGGCATCTGTGAGAGAGAACTTAAAAGGCTCGGTAAAGTTTTTCTTCCAGCCTGCGGAAGAAGTAAACCTGGGAGCGAAAAAGTTGGTTGCCCTGGGATGTATGGAGAACCCCCACGTCGACGCTGTCTTCGGCATGCACAATGAACCTCATGTCCCCTACGGATGTGTTGCTGTAAAAAAAGGACCCCTTATGGCCTCTGTAGACAGAATCAATATTAAGATTACGGGCAAGGGCGGCCATGGAGGAATGCCTCAGAAAAATATTGACCCCATTGTTGTGGCAGCCGCCATTATCCAGTCCCTCCAGACTATCGTCAGCCGTAATGTCAGTCCCATTGACTCCTGTGTGGTATCCATCTGCAACGTAAAGGCCGGTGAGGGTACAGTAAATAACGTAACGCCTGAGGAAGTCAGAATGTACGGCACCGTAAGAAACTACAGCCAGGATGTTCAGCACTATGTGGAGCAGAGAATCCGGGATATTGTGGAACAGGTATCCGCAGCTTACGGAGCCAAAGGCGAGCTGGAATACATATATGAACTGGCGGTCACTGATAACCACGAACAGTTATTTGATATTGCAAAAGATGCCGTAGAATCCATCGGCGCAGAAGTATTTGATCCTATTCCCGTTACAGGGGGAGAAGATTTCTCCGAATATATGAAATATGCCCCCGGTTTTCTCTATTGGCTGGGTGTAAGAAATGAGGAGGAGGACTGTATCTATCCATGGCACAGCCCCCACTTCAAGGCCGATGAGCGGGCTATCGTAATCGGAGCCGGCACCTATGCCATGGCTGCTGTAAAAGCCATGGAAAAATTCTAATTTCTGCACAAAGGAGGATATATATGAATAAGTTCAAAGAAATCTTTTCCAGCTGGAAGCTTCTTATCACCGTACTGGTGATCGTTATGATATCTGAAAAAATAGGCCTGCTTAAAATTCCTATCGGATCCGGCAGCATTATGTTCCTGCCCCTTCTGTACGCTATGGCTCTGGGGCTAATCCTGTACCTGGCAAAGCCTGTAAAGTGGGTAAATAAAGAGCAGACCTCCATGGCTGATAAATTTATCGTAATCGGTATCTCTGTATTTATAGCCAAAGTCGGCGTCCAGAGCGGCGCTGCCATTGAGGCCGTGATCAAAGCCGGCCCCGCCCTGATTCTCCAGGAGCTGGGAAACCTGGGAACCATTCTCGTTGCGCTTCCCTTCGCACTGCTCCTGGGATTCAAGCGCGAGGCAGTTGGTATGACACACTCTATCGCCAGAGAGCCTAACGTGGGATTTATCGCATCCAAATATGGACTGGACTCAGCCGAAGGCCGCGGGGTTATGATTATCTATATTGTAGGTACTTTGATCGGTACGATCTTTATGGGGGTTATGTCCAGCGTTCTGGCCTCCTTTACCCCTCTGCACCCCTTTGCCATTGCCATGGCAACCGGTGTGGGAAGCGGAAGTATGATGGCAGCCGCCTCAGCTCCCCTTGTCTCCATGTTTCCTGATATGGCAACAGAAATTACAGCTTACGCCGCAACCAGCAACCTTCTCTCCACAGCCGACGGTATCTATATGACCATGTTCATAGGACTGCCTCTGTGTAATTTCCTGTACAGAAAACTAGAACCGGTGCTGGGCAAAAACAGGAAAGTGAAAACCAACTAGACAAAGGAGGAACAAACGATGGAAAAAGCAAAAAAAGGTCTCACCTTAGATACATTTTTAGAATACTGTCTTATCATGCTACTGATCACAGCCATTGCTTATATCGGGAACTGGATCTACAGCGATTTCGGCCTCATGGAGAGCCTTCCCGGGATCCTGATTCTCCTTGCAATTGCCTTTGTGGGCTATACGCTCTCTGAGCTTATCCCCTTTAACATTCCTTCTGTGGTGTATATCAGTATTGTGGGCCTGTTGGTTGCCATGCCTGTCAGCCCTTTAAGCGAAATGGTTGTTGCCTATACCGGAAAAGTGGAAATGCTTCCTCTTGCCACTCCTGTCCTTGCCTTTGCCGGCGTTTCCATGGGGAAGAGCTGGGCAGAATTCAAGAAAATCGGCTGGAGAGGCATCCTGGTGGCAGCACTTGTTATGATCGGTACCTTTGTGGGATCCGCAGTGGTCGCACAGGTTATCTTAAGTATGACGGGTATCATATAATCTCCCCTTCATATATTTTTACTGGTTTGAAAGCAGCGGAACCCTGTCTCGGGCTTCCGCTGTTTTCTATGCATCCTAAGGAAGACTTTACAAACATTTTACATCCTGTTTTTTGCCGCTCCTTTATAATAAGAATTAGATATGTAACATTTCAGCTTATAGAAAGGAAAGGAGATTCTGTAGCAATACTACATCCGCTGCAGAGACCGTATATGAATAGAAAAAATACAGTTCGATTTATAATAGAAAGCAGTTTCTCTTCTTTAAGGCCCTCGGAGCAGAAAGCCGGGCAATATGTTCTGGACCAGGAGGAGGATATTTTGGGGCTTTCCCTGGCCGATGCTGCCCGCAACGCAGGAGTGAGCCAGCCTACGGTAATACGTTTTGTAAAGGCCCTTGGGTTTTCAGGCTATAAGGAATTCCAGTACGAGCTCATAAAAGACCGGGCCAGAAAAGAGGAAAAAGAAGGGCAGACTCCGGATGTCCGGGCTATGTACGGATACCGGGTTACTGCCTCCGATTCAGTACAGGATGTTCCTGGAAGAATAATCGCCACCACCATTCAAAGTCTGGAGGATACCCTGAAGTTTATCTCCGGGGATACCCTAAGGCATGCGGTGGATGCCCTGGTCAGCGCCCGCAGCATCTCCATCTTCGGCGTGGAGAACTCCCTGGCAACCGCTAAGGACCTCTGTACCAAACTCTTATATCTGGGGCTTCCCTGCCATTCCTTTGATGACTATTATCTTCAGAGAATTGCTGCCAGCAACATGGGCAAAGAGGATGTTGCCATAGGAATCTCCTATTCCGGCTGCTCCCGGGATACGGTAGATGTGATGCGCACTGCAAGAAAAGGCGGAGCCAGGACAATAATTATGACAAACTTCAGGAATTCTGTAATTGAAAAATACGCAGATCTCCTGCTCTGCACATCTAATGAACAGCTTCTGTATGGGGACGCCATATTTTCCAGAACCACCCAGTTAGCCCTGGTGGATATGCTCTATCTGGGAATTATAGTAAGCGATTATAACCGTTTTGCCGGCAAGCTGGATAAAAGCAGCCGGATTATCAGTGATAAGGCATATAAGTCCTGAACAGGGGGGCGGGTATTCTGTAGAAATACTACCGAATATCCGCCCCCTGCCGCTTTCTTCTTTTACATTCTCTTAACCTAATTTTGAACTGCATTTCATTGTTATTCTCCATCCCCATTGCTATAATGACCATGTTCCAGACGGAAACGAAATTCACAGAATCTCTAACGGGCATCCATAAATGCCCGCCAGAACAAGTACATAGCTTATGCAAAGAAAGGAAGTAGAGATCATGCTGCAATTACAACATGTGAAAAAATCATATGACAAAACACTTGTCTTAAAAGACATTTCCCTGGATATCCGGGACGGAGAAATTGTATCCATCCTTGGTCCCTCTGGCTGCGGAAAGACTACTCTGCTGAATCTCATACTGGGAATTACAGATGCCGACAGCGGGTCCATCCTGTTTGATGGAAAGGATATTACCCGTGAACCCATGGAAAAGAGAGGCTTCAATATTGTATTTCAGGACTATGCTCTTTTTCCCAATTTGAATGTATATCAGAACATCACTTACGGGCTAAGAAACAAACCGAAAATTTCCACCCGAGAGGAAGTGGACGAACTGGTTGAACTCCTGGGCCTGGAGGAACATCTGCGCAAACGGATCGATCAGCTCTCCGGGGGACAGAAGCAGAGGGTTGCCCTGGCCCGCACCATGGTGATGAAGCCCAAGATTCTGCTTCTGGATGAACCTCTGAGTGCCCTGGACGGCGTCATTAAGGAGTCAATTAAGGAGCGTATAAAAACCATTGCCAAGGAGTACCATCTGACCACGATTATTGTCACCCATGACCCGGAGGAAGCCTTAACCCTTTCCGATCGGGTGCTGATTGTAAATGAAGGTATGATTTCCCAGTACGATAAACCCTGTGAAATCATACATAAACCTAAGAATAATTTTGTAAAAACTTTCATCCTAAACCAGCTGGAAATCAAACGAAATAATATCTATTCCTTATTTGAAGAAACCGTTGCGGCAAACGGAATGGCTTTTTAAGGGCGGAGAAGAAAAATGAAACATAAAAACAAAGAAATAAAAGTTATTTTTGCTTTCCTCGCCCTTATGTTTGCTGTCTTTCTGGCACTCCCCATGGTGCGCCTGCTGTTAAAATCTTTCTTGGGGGACAGCGGATTTTCACTGGAAAGCTACCTCTCTGTATTTGCATCCAGAGGATTCGGGAAAGCTTTGGGAAACAGCTTTCTTGTGGCTTCTGTCAGCGCCCTGACTACCACAGCCATTGCCTTCCTTTTGGCCTACACCATTCATTACACCAACGTATCAGGACGGGCGAAATCCCTGATACGGGGAGCTGCGCTGCTTCCCATGCTTCTTCCAACCATAACCTACGGATTTTCCATAATTTATTCCTTTGGAAAACAGGGACTTCTCACCCGTTTGTTTGGACGGCAGCTCTTTGATATCTATGGTTTTAACGGGCTGCTGCTGGGGTATGTGATCTACACACTGCCCATCTCCTTTCTGCTGATAAACAACACCATGGGGTATATCGATAAAAAATACATGATCGTTTCCCGTATTATGGGGGATAACGGGCTTTCTGCCTTTATGATGACCATTATCCGCCCTCTTTTGGGAACGCTGGCAGCTTCCTTTATCCAGTCCTTTTTTCTGTGCTTCACCGACTTCGGGATTCCCGCTTCCGTGGGAGGAAAGTTTCAGGTCATTGCCGGCGTACTGTACAACGAAATGCTGGGGAGTGTGCCTGACTTTAATAACGGGGCAGTTGTCGCCATGGTGATGCTGATTCCCTCTGTGGCCAGCATTTTAGTACTGCAGTATCTGGAACGGTATAATGTACGATACAGTAAGATTTCGGTCATAGAACTACATAAAAATAAGGCCAGGGATTGGGTGTGCGGCATCCTCAGCACTCTGATTATAACCGGAGTCCTGTCAGTCTTTGCTGTTATCTTTGTGGTTCCCTTTGTCTCAGAATGGCCTTATGAAATACGTTTTACCTTAGAGCACGTGACCGCTGTATTTGCAGACGACGCCCTGTTCGGTGTATGTAAAAACTCCCTGTTTACCGCTATTGTCACGGCCGTTTTCGGTACTCTGGCTGCCTACGGCGCCGCTCTGGTCACTGCCAGAAGCACCGTAAATAAGAAGCTTAAGAATATTATTGAGGGGATTGCCCTTATCACCAACACCATCCCCGGCATGGTAATCGGTCTGGCCTTTCTGTTTAGCTTCTCCGGAACTGCTGTTCAGAACACATTTTTCATTATCATTGTATGCAACGTTATTCACTTTTTCTCTACCCCCTATCTGATGATGAAAAATTCTCTCGCCAAGATGAATGCTTCCTGGGAAACAACGGCTATGCTTATGGGGGACAACTGGGTAAAAACGATTCTCCGGGTAGTCACTCCCAACGCGGTGTCCACCATCCTGGAGGTATTCAGTTACTACTTCGTAAATGCAATGGTAACCATCAGTGCAGTCATCTTTATCGCAGGGGCCAGGACTATGGTGATTACAACAAAGATTAAAGAATTACAGTACTACAATAAATATAATGAAATCTTTGTGCTATCTCTACTGATCCTCTTTACCAACCTGGCCGCAAAGTCTCTGTTTCAGTATCTGGCCAACCGGAAAGAAAAAACTGCTGGGTCAAAATCCAGAACAGTGAAAATAGCACAGTGATTTTTAATAATTATGAAAATGATTTATTGACACTGAGAAGTAAAAGGAGGAGAATACATTATGAAAAACACAAAAAAATTACTATTGTTAGGTTTAGCGGCATCTCTGGGAATCAGCACAATACTAGGCGGATGCGGTGGCAGTTCAGATAAAGATAAGATTGTAATCTACTCCAATGCTGATGATGAAGCGATCACTGCCATGAAGCATGCGTTGGATAACAACGGATTTAAGGATCAGTACATACTGCAGTCCTTCGGGACTTCTGAGCTGGGAGGCAAGCTTCTGGCTGAGGGCTCCAATATTGAGGCTGACCTGGTTACTATGAGCACCTTCTATTTAGAAAGTGCCCAGGAGCAGAATAAGATGTTCAAAGACCTGGATTTTGATGTTCAAACGTTAGACACGTATCCTTCTTACTGCGCTCCCATTACTGCACAGGAGGGTGCTGTCATTATCAATACGGAAATGATGAAAGACAATAATCTGCCTGCCCCGGCCTCTATAAAGGACCTGGCCAATCCGGAATATAAAGATATGGTTTCTGTCACAGATATCAATTCTTCCTCCACAGCATGGCTTCTGATTCAGGCCCTGGTATCTGAGTACGGAGAAGACGGAGCCAAAGATATACTGAAGGGGATCTATAAGAACGCAGGGGATCACATCGAAGACTCCGGTTCCGCACCCCTGAAAAAAGTCAGAGCCGGAGAAACCGCCATCGGTTTCGGACTGCGCCATCAGGCGGCAGCCGACAAGGAGTCCGGACTGCCTGTGGATTATATAGATCCGGCAGAGGGGAACTTCTCTCTGACCGAGTCAGCTGCGGTTTTAGACAAAGGAGCAGACAGCAAAGAGACTGCCATGGATATGGCAGAGTGCATCATTAAAAATGCAAGGGAAGAGCTGCTGACTGCCTACCCCATCCCTCTCTACGAGGGAGAAACCGATGGTACTGCAGACAAATCCGGCAATCCCAAGGTTTTCAGTGAACCATTAACCGTAGAGCTGCTTAAGCACCATCAGGAGCTTTCTGACAGCTGCAAACCAGAATAAAGGATAACTCCTCCGGGAAACCGGAGCTGGAAAAATATATGTTACAGGAGAAGACAAAATGAAAAACTACAAATTACTCACACCCGGTCCTCTGACCACAACAGAAACTGTGAAAAAGGAGATGCTGTTTGACCACTGCACCTGGGATGATGACTACAAACAAATTACCCAAAGTATCCGCAGACAGCTCCTCTCCCTGGCCCATGTATCCGGGGAGGACTACACTGTAGTGCTCATGCAGGGCAGCGGCACCTTCGGCGTTGAATCCGTGCTCACCAGCGTGACCGGTGACCATGACCGCCTTTTAATCGCGGCAAACGGGGCATACGGGGAACGTATGGCTGATATTGCAGCCCATGCCGGGATCCCCTTCCTTCTATACAGCCAATCCTACGATAAAGTTCCGGATCCGGAGGAGATCGGGGTGCTGCTGGAACAGAACCCGGATATTACCCACGTGGCCATGGTGCACAGCGAAACCACTTCTGGAATTCTCAATGATATTGCCTCTGTAGCAAAGGTAGTAAAGGGTGCGGGGAAAACTTTTATCGTGGACGCCATGAGCAGCTTCGGAGGCGTGGACATTCCGGTAGGAGATCTGGGTATTGATTTTCTGGTAAGCAGCGCAAACAAATGTATTCAGGGTGTTCCGGGATTTTCTTTTATTATCTGTAACCGGGAAAAGTTAATAGAAAGCAAAGGTAAGGCAAGAAGTCTTTCTCTGGATCTCTATGACCAGTGGGAGACTATGGAAAAGGACGGCAAGTGGAGGTTCACATCTCCCACCCATGTGGTTCTGGCATTCTCTCAGGCGCTGAAGGAGCTGGAACAGGAGGGGGGAATACCAGCCCGCAGCAGACGGTATGAAGAGAATAATCATCTGCTGATTCAGAGAATGAAGCAGCTTGGGATCGAGCCCTATATCGGGAACGGCCATCAGGGCCCTATCATTACCACCTTCTTTTATCCGGAGAATCACAGCTTCTCCTTCCAGGAAATGTATCAGTACATAAAAGATCGTGGTTACGCCATCTATCCCGGGAAAGTAACAGAAGCGGAAACCTTCCGTATCGGGAATATTGGCGAGATCTATAAAGAAGACATTAACCGTCTATGTGATATTCTGGAATCATTTTTGAAGGAGAAAGGCTTATGAAGACGTGTGAATTGGTAATTTTTGACTGGGCGGGAACCACCGTAGACTATGGGTGTTTTGCACCGGTTCAGGCATTTGTAGAGGTATTTAAGCATTTCGGGATTGACCCCACTATGGAAGAAGTGAGAAAACCTATGGGAATGCTGAAGCGGGACCATATAAAAACCATGCTTGCCATGCCCAGAATCCAGGAGCTGTGGCTTCAAAAAAATGGGACGGCTTCTGGGGAATCGGACATCGATGAAATGTACGGACTTTTTGAGGAAAAGCTTATGAGTATTCTCTCAGATTTTTCTTCCCCAAAACCCTATGTCTTAGAAACAGTTGCAAAGCTCAGGGAGATGGGAATTTCTATTGGTTCAACCACAGGTTATACCGATGAAATGATGTCCATTGTGACAAAGAAAGCTGCCCAACTCGGGTACGCGCCGGACGCCTGGTTCAGCCCAAACTCTGTGAATAATATGGGACGACCCTACCCGTATATGATTTACCGCAACATGGAGCAGTTCCGGGTACACGCTGCCGATCGTGTGGTAAAGGTGGGGGATACTGTCTCTGATATCAGAGAAGGTAAAAATGCAGGTGTATACACCATAGGGATCATTGAGGGAAGCTCTGAAATAGGGCTCACCCAGGAGGAATACCAAACACTTCCCCTCTCACACCGGGCACCTTTGATACAGAAGGTGAAGGCCCGCTATCTTGAGGCAGGAGCTGACGCAGTGATTATGAATATGTCCGGGCTGATTCCTCTGCTGGAGGCAATTTCTGAGTAAAAGCCGGTACATGTCTGCAGGGACAGGGATGCAAATCCCTGTCCTTGTTGCGTTTTCTACCTATTATGTGCTAAAGTTATAAGAGCAGCAGATTAAGCACTGCACCTAAGGGAAAGGAACTTGGTTTATGATTAGAAAATTTCAGGATGTTAGTATGATACAAAGCGTGCTCCATGAGGCTATGACAGGCCTTTGGATTATAGAGCTGGAAAATGATCTGCCGCCCCGCATGTATGCGGATCCCACGATGCTGGAGCTTTTAGGCCTGGAAGAGGAACCCTCTCCGGAAGAATGCTACTGCGCATGGTATGATAATATCTCAGAGGACTACAGAGCCATTGTGGAGCAGGGAGTAAACGAAATCCTGCTTAAGGGAAGGGCTGAGGTTCAGTATTGCTGGAAGCATCCACTTCTGGGTGAGATATTTGTCCGATGCGGAGGTGTCCCGGACCACACCTTCAAAAATGGTGTCTGCCTCCAGGGATATCACCAGAATATTACGGATACCGTTATGCTGAGAAAAGAAAAGGAACAGCTGGAGGAACTGAATCAGGAAATTATCGGCTCCCTTTACGACTTGTTCTTTGCTACCTACCGTATGGATTTAAACACCTGGAAGATTCAGACCATCCAGTCCACAGAATGTACGCAGCATCTGCGGGCGGAAAATATTCATTATTCCGAATTTTTACAGTGGGTACTGCCGTTTATCCATCCGGACGACAGGGATGCTGCAGAAAAAGATTTTTCCCTCTTACACTTTCAGAAGCTGATCCATGATGGACTGGACCGCTTCACTGGAGAGTACAGGGCCAGGTTCAAAGAAGAGTACCGCTTCATCTCCTGTACGGTCTATTTTGGAAAAGGAGTGCCTGCTCCGACCTGGGCGATCCTGGCACTTCAGGATACCCACGAGCAAAAACTCCGGGAGGCTGACAGCCGAAAAGCCCTGACGGACGCCTATGAGATAGCACAAAAGGCCAATAATGCCAAGAATGATTTCCTGTCCAAAATGTCCCATGATATCCGCACCCCCATCAATGCCATAGTCGGCATGACTACTCTGGCAAATCTGAGAGCAGACGACAGTACCTATGTGAGAGAATGCCTTGACAAAATAGCTGTATCCAGTGAGCTGCTTCTCTCTCTGGTCAACGAAGTCCTGGATATGAGCCGGATTGAGAGCGGACATTTTGAACTTTCAGCAGAACCCCTGCACCTTCCCGGTCTTGTAGATTCCGTACTCTCTGTGGTCCGGCCTGCCATAGATGAAAAAATGCAGCATCTGAGCGTAATATACAAGGACATTGCTCACCCGGAAGTCCTGGGTGACCGTCTCCGGCTTCAGCAGATTTTACTGAATATCCTGACAAATGCCAATAAATATACACCGGAAGGCGGGTCTGTAACCGTCTGTCTCACGGAACGGCCTACCGCCTCCACGCAGTTTGCAGGGTTCTGCATTTCTGTCAGAGACACCGGAATCGGCATGTCTGAGGATTTTCTCCCCCATCTGTTTGAGCCTTTTGCCCGGGAGTCAGACTCCAGAACCAGCAAGAACCCCGGTACCGGACTGGGAATGGCAATTACCAAAAGTCTCCTGGAGATGATGAGCGGCTCTATAGAGGTGGAAAGCTGTCCCTCAAAGGGGAGCTGTTTTACCATTACCTTTGATCTTTTATTGCCAAGTAAGCGCAAGAACACTTCCTCCTGCGAGAACGGTCCGGAAGAGCCCCCGGATATCAGTGAACTGCATCTGGATGGGCACCGCATATTGCTGGCAGAAGATAATGAACTGAATATGGAGATTGCCAAAGAGCTTCTGGAATTATCGGGAGCTGCGGTGGAAACGGCCTGTAACGGTGAACAAGCTTTTACTATGTTTCTGAATTCTCCCTCACAATATTACGATATTATTTTTATGGACATCCAAATGCCTGTGATGAATGGTTATGAGTCCTCCAAAGCCATACGCAGCCTGTCACGGCCGGATGCCGGGCAGATACCTATCATAGCCCTGACTGCCAATGCCTTTATTGACGACATTATTCTGGCCCGAAATGCCGGTATGAATGAACATGTCAGCAAGCCGGTACAGCTGGAGCAGCTGGCCAGAGTGCTCAACAGTTATCTTTAAAGTCCCGGGATTACCCTCCGGCGCCTGACCATCTGTCCTTTACCTTGCAGAACAATACCCCTACTGCAGTGCTGATCAGGGTAGCCACAATGGCCGGGCCTACGATTCCTGTAGGATTTACACTTCCGTACTGGCTGCGGTAGGCTATGATATTGACCGGAATCAGCTGCAGGGATGAGATGTTGATAATTAAGAAGGTGCACATCTCATTGCTGGCAGTTCCCCTGGCTGCTGCCCTCACCCGCTTTTCCGGCCGGGGGGATTCTCTGCGTTCCTCCTCCAGTTTGGCGAGCTCATCCATGGCCTTGAGACCTGCAGGTGTAGCTGCCCAGCCCAGTCCCAGAAAGTTAGCTATCATGTTGGCGGAGATATACTCCATGCACTTGTGCCCCTCAGGAATTCTTGGAAATAGGAAACGTAAAACAGGACGCATTTTCCGGGTCATCCCGTCAATGAGTCCTGATTTTTTTGCAATTTCCATGATTCCCACCCACAGCGCCATAATTCCGGCCATGGTGATACACAGAGTAACCGCTTCCTTTGCAGAGGAAAGAGCGGCGTCCGTTACTTCGGCCATTCTCCCGGTCATCATGCCGTAGGTAATCCCAATAAGTATCATGGCTCCCCATAAAATATTTAACATAGGCCTTCTCCTCATGTTTTTTATACTATATGAGGACAGGTAATGAATTATTCGTTATTTATGAATTCAGGGCGTCCAGCCCCTCATCATCTGTACTGATACGTATGACACGGCTTACATCATATACAAAAATCTTTCCCGCGCCGGTCTCACTGGTCTTCAGCACCTTTTTTGTCACATCTATGACCTCGTCTACCTTATCCCCGGGGACAATCACCTCTACCTTAATTTTTGGCAGAAGATCCACTTCCACTTTGTCATCGCTGTAATACCGAACAGTACCTCCCTGAAGGCCATTTCCGTCCACTCTGGTTACCGTCATTCCTGAAAGCCCTACTTCCTTAAGCGCCCTTCTCAGATCCGTCAATTTCTCCGGATTAAATATTATCACTACATTACTGATCTGTCCCATGTGTTTCCTCCTTGCCTTTGGCTACTCACAATTTAACAGTTCCTGATAAATCTCTCTCTTGCTCACTCCCCGATCCTTGGCCACCAGCTTCATCGCCTCCTTACGTGTATGCCCCCGGGTTTCATACAGTTCCATATGCTCTTTCAGAGGCATACGGCTCCATTCCTCCTGGGACTCCTGCTCCATCTCCCGGCGGCTTCTGCCCTCCAGAACAATAACACATTCGCCCCTGGGCTCCGTTGTATGGTAATACTCCACAGCTCCTTGCAGAGTCGCAGAGTATGCTGTTTCGTGCTTTTTCGTCAATTCCCGGCAGATAGTAACCTTCCGGTCCCCCACCGCCTCTAAAAGCTCCTCCAGGGTACGCACCAGTCTGTGGGGTGCCTCATACAGAATACACGTCCTTGTCTCCGTCTTCAGCTCCTCCAGCACAGCCTGCTTCTCCTTTTTATCCCCGGGAAGAAAAGCCTCAAAAGCAAATCTTCTGGTGCCAAGGCCAGAAAGGGTAAGCGCCGTAATACAGGCACAGGCCCCGGGCAGAGAAGTAACCTCTATTCCCGCCTCATAGCACATAGCCACCAGCTCCTCGCCCGGATCGGATATCCCCGGTGTTCCCGCGTCAGTAATCAAGGCCACATTAATCCCCTGCTCCATCTGGCTAATCAGGTAGCGGCCCTTGTCAATCTTATTATATTCATGATAGCTTGTCATTGGGGTCTGAATCTCAAAATGATTCAACAGTTTTACACTGTTTCTGGTATCCTCCGCCGCTATCAAATCCACTTCCTTTAAAGTACGCAGGACCCGAAGCGTAATATCCTCCAGATTCCCTATTGGTGTGGCACATAGGTATAGCTTGCCTTTCATAAATACTCTCCTTAAAAGGGACAGGGCAGTTCCATTTTGGGACACCCCTTCCCCATTCTGGGACGTGTTCTTTTTAAAAAGAACACGTCCCACTTTCATAAATTTCCATCGTTTGCCTGGTATACACCCCCGGCTTTTCATAAATAATCAGAGGCGGCTCCACCTTTATCCTGGAATTCCCCCTCAACACCCCTTCTATCAGCACCAGATTGGGTTCCTTGTCCAGATATGGATGCACCAGCTGCATCCGCTTGGGCTCAAGGTGGTATTTCATCATTGTACCCATTATCTCAGCCAGCCGGAACGGGCGGTGTACCATATAGAATCTGCCTTTGCTTTTCAGCATTTTAGCTGCCTGTCCAACCACATCCTCCAGGGTACAGAGCATTTCATGTCTGGCAATGGTCTTGGCCGTATTAGCATTCTGCAGTCCATGGGAGTGGATCATATACGGGGGATTACTGGTCACTACATCAAAAGAGGCCGCCCCAAATATGGTCGCGGCCTCTTTGATATCTCCGGTAACAATAGAAATTGTGTCCTCCAAATGGTTGTACGCCACGCTTCGCCGCGCCAGTCGGGCGCTCTCCTCCTGAATCTCCAGTCCGGTATAATGGGCTCCCTGGGTGTGGGCCTTTAGCAATATGGGTATAATCCCATTGCCGCAGCCCAGATCCAGCGCCTTTTCCCCCTGCCTCACCTTTGCAAACCAGGAAAGCAGTACCGCATCAATACCGAAACAGAATCTTCCGGGGTCCTGTATGATTTTGTAACCATTTTGAAGGTCATCTAAACGTTCTCCATCTAATAACGCTGCTGTCATCCAGCTCGTTCCTTCCTGTCTGATCTATTTTTCCAATTCTTCCAGAGCTTTTAATTCTTCCTCTGAAATCTTAACCTTCTTATGCTTGGGTTTAAACTTCAGTTCTTCAACCTTATACTCCCGAATCTCTTTTTCATCATTCACATCCACAATCACCTTCACCAGCTGACGCAATACACTGACACTCTGAACCTCGCCCCGGAGTCCCTCCGGTGTAGTTACCGTGTCCCCGGTGCCCGGAAGTCTGCGGTTCAGCTCCTCATAGGTCTCCTGCTCATTTTTCAGGCAGCACATAAGTCTTCCGCATACCCCGGATATCTTTGTGGGATTCAGGGATAAATTCTGTTCCTTCGCCATCTTGATGGAGACCGGCGCAAATTCTGAGAGATACGTATGGCAGCACAGCGCCCGGCCGCAGATCCCAATCCCCCCCAGTATCTTGGTCTCATCTCTGACTCCAATCTGGCGTAGCTCGATTCTTGTCTTAAAGACAGCCGCCAGATCTTTTACCAGCTCCCTGAAGTCAATCCTTCCATCCGCTGTAAAATAGAACAGTACCTTATTATTGTCAAAGGTATACTCTACATCTATCAGCTTCATCTCCAGGTTATGCTTCTTGATTTTTTCCTTACAAATCCGGAACGCCTCTTTTTCCTTTTCCTGGTTGCGCTTCTCCACCGTCTCGTCTTCCTGAGTGGCCATGCGGATCACCGGTTTTAATGGCATCACTACCTTGGATTCCTCCACCTCCCGGTTGCCCAGAACAACGAATCCATACTCAATCCCCCTGGCGGTTTCCACAATCACATGGTCTCCCCGCTTGATCTGCCTTCCGGCAGGGTCAAAATAATAGATCTTTCCCGCAGCCCGAAACCGGACGCCGATTACTTTCGTCATCCTTTAATTCTCCTTCATTACTAATAACATAAGCTCCAGGACAAGCTCTGTATTTACATTGGCATTCAGCCGCACCTTAGCAGTCTCAACGGCATTGATAATTGTCTCAAGACCTTCATAAGAACTTTTTCTGGCCCGTTCCTTAATATAATTAATCTCCTGGCGGAACACCAGGCTGTCTACCTCCCGGGTAGCTTTAAATAAAAGTACATCCCTAAACCACAGCAAAAACAAATCCAGATATTCATAGATCGTATTCTTTTCTTGGGTAAGAGACTTAATGGTGTCAATCAGATCATTGAGCTCCATCTCTTCCGCATGCCTGAGAATCTTAAGGGCAGACTCTGTCATCTCATTGAACTCCTCCGAGGAGGCAATCTGCTCTGCCTTTCCCACATTCCCCTGGGCAAAAGAAACACACATATCCGCCTGATAATCCGGAATATGAAGCCGTTCCATTAGGTAAGTCTTAATAAGATTATCCCCTACCGCCTTGAGATTAAGCACAACACAGCGGGACAAAATAGTTGGCAGGAGAGCACTGACATTATTCACCAGCAGCATTACCACCCCATAGGACGGCGGCTCTTCTATTGTTTTAAGAAGAGCATTCTGTGCCTGAGCCGTCAGCTTTTCCGCATCATTAATAATGTATATCTTATAGGGACTGGCATACGGCTTAATCTGAATATCCCCGATTACCTGTTCACGTATATCTTCTATACTAATTGTATTCGGCTTCTCGTGAGTTACATTAATGATGTCAGGCTGATTTTTGCTGAGTGCCTTCTTACAGGAAGCGCATTCCAGACAAGGCTCTATTCCTCTCTTTTCACACTGTAATGTCATGGCAAATAAATTAGCCAGAAGCTTTTTCCCGGATCCTGTCTCCCCGGCAAAAATGTAAGAATGAGATACCTTATTCATAGCCACCGCATTCTGTAAATGCCGGATAATCTCTTCGTGCCCTAAAACCTCTTCAAACCCTTGCATATAACTCACCTCTATCCTTCGCAGTTTAAATCCTTTTGGATCCCGGACGCTGTATGTCCGTTGTAGCCATTATAGCATAAATTGTTTTCAATATACAGACTTAATCTCACAACTCACCGCAATTCATACAAATACTCTCTGATTTCCTCCAGGCAGTCCTCTAATACCTCATTGCGGAATCTTTTTCCAATACCTGCTTTCTGGATATTCTCCTCAGAAAAGTCCTCCGCATCTGCCAGAAAGCGCCTGCAGAGTTCCCCGTACCTGGGTTCCTCCTGCTTTTCTTCCCGCTTTATAGCCCTTTTCAGGCGCTCTCCATCCTCTACTTCTATATAAATGGGACACATAACCCCTTCTCCGAAATACTCTCTCATCCTATTATAGGACTCCAGAGTACCTATCCCCAGATAGCTGCTGCTGTCCAAATCAACCTGCCCGTCATCTGCGGTAAAATAACTCCAGATCCCATGGACTGTCCGGTAATCCCTAAGCTCAATAATCTTACCTTCTCTCTTCCACTCCTCCAGCCTCTCCGGTGTCACAAAGTGATATTCTCTTCCCTCCTGCTCCCCCATGCGGATCGGTCTTGTGGTATACAATACAATAGGCCTTAGCCTAAGCACCTCATCCTCCAGCAGCCTTTCATATATTGTATCCTTCCCTGAGGAACTCTTTCCCATAATGTAAAAAATCTTTCCCATCTCTGCTCCCTGCCATCCTCTTAGATATCTGTAACTCTACTGGCAAACCACTTGTATCCTCTGGTTTGTATAATCAGCGGGCCCCTGGAGATCAAGCCCCATATTCTGATACTCCCGCACCTCATCTATCAGTCTCTCTGTAATCATCTCCCCGGGAACCAGCAGCGGTATGCCGGGAGGGTACAAGTACAGGTATTCCCCTGAAATTCTTCCAGGACTCTCCCATAATACTACCGGTTTCCTATCCCGTTCCAGGGCATCCGCAATGGTCAGCCTCTGCTCTCCGTAATTCCAGTACCCGCAGTATCCACATCCATGTTCAGAATCATCCGCCTTATCCACATTTTGATCAATTTCCTCCAATGCTGTGGATAACCGCTCATAACCCAGAGCAGTATCCATAATGCTTGTCATTCCCAGCACATAATCCCTGGCAGCCATCTCCATAGGCAGATGATACTTATCTAATAAAATAGAATATAATTGCGCTCCCGTCAAGCGGCAGCCTTTGGTAGATATTAGAAGCTTTGAAGGGTCCATGGCATAAATTCCGTGTGTCCCCTCAAGACTGCGAGGAACCAGCTTCAAATTTTCCAAAGATTCCAGACGCTTCCGGTGTACTTTCAAAAGCCCCGCATACTCTTCAAACAGCCGCTCTCCATCATCTGTTACCAGGCCCAGTCCATACTCTATGCTTGCCATCAATACATAGGAAGGACTGCTGGTCTGATAAATTCCCAGAAACCGTTCCAACGCTTCCCTGGGGACTCTTTGGCTTCCCAAATGTACCAGTGCAGTCTGAGTAAGACAGGGCATGGTCTTGTGCAGGCTCTGTACCGTCAAATCTGCCCCGCAGGCCAGGGCCGGTTCCGGAAAGTAGGGATGAAATCCCAGGTGTGCCCCATGCGCCTCATCTACCAGAAGCGGTATTTTGTATCTGTGGACAATCTCACTGATCCCCCGAATATCAGATACTACTCCGTCATACGTAGGTGAGGTAAGGATCACAGCCTGAGTCCCGGGATTGGCCGCCAGCTTCTCCTCTACCTCCCGGCAGGTAATCCCCCCATTCAATCCGTATCGGTGTTCCGGCTCCGAGTCCAGGTAGACCGTTTGGAGTCCCCGCAGATAAGCGGCATGGTACACGGATTTGTGGCTGTTGCGGGCCATAAGAAGGGTTCCTCCCGGGGTAGTACAGGCGGAGATCCCACTCAGAATCCCGCCAGAACTTCCATTTACGCAGTAATAGGTTTTCTCTGCTCCATAGAGACACGCCGCCCGTTCCTGGGCATCCTTTAAGATTCCCTCAGGGTGATGGAGATTGTCAAATCCTTCAATCTCCGTGATGTCGATAGAAAAAGGACTACTAAAAGTCCCCTTCCCTGCGCGCCTCTTATGGCCGGGCATGTGAAACGGGTAGTAATCCTTAGTACTGTATGCGTTCAGTAATCCGTCTAATCTTTTCATATGCTATGCTTCCAGTTCTCTTATACCTTAAATCGGTAGCCTACGCCCCAGATGGTTTCAATATACTGAGGCTTGGCTGTATTATACTCAATCTTCTCACGAATTTTCTTGATGTGCACCGTTACGGTAGCAATATCTCCGATAGACTCCATGTCCCATATCTCTTTAAAAAGTTCATCCTTCGTAAATACCCGGTTGGGATTCTGTGCCAGAAAGGTAAGCAGATCAAACTCCTTGGTAGTAAAGTTCTTTTCTTCTCCATTTACCCAGACTCTTCTGGCTGTCTTATCAATCTTTAGACCCCGTATCTCAATAATGTCGTTTTCCTGGACCCCTGTTCCAATCAGCCTTTCATACCTGGCAAGGTGGGCTTTTACTCTGGCTACCAGCTCGCTGGGGCTGAAAGGTTTTGTCATATAGTCATCCGCTCCAAGTCCAAGGCCCCTGATCTTATCGATATCATCTTTTTTAGCGGAGACCATAATAATAGGTGTATTTTTCTGTGCCCGGATCTCCCTGCAGATCTCAAATCCATCCAGCTCGGGAAGCATTAGATCCAGTATAAACAGATCATAATCTCCCTCCAGGGATTTTTTCAGTCCCACATCTCCCCTGTGCTCGATTTCCACCTGGAAGCCGCTGAGTTCCAGGTAATCCTTCTCCAGATCCGCAATTGCCTCTTCATCTTCGATTATCAATATCTTACTCATTCACTGGTACCTCCTGATATTTTCTAAGGACAAAGTACATCACTGTCCCAATATTTTCCTTGCTTGTTGCCCACACTTTACCTCCGTGGTCCTCAATGATCTTCTTAACAATAGAAAGACCAATACCGCTTCCTCCTTTTGATGAATTTCTGGAAGCATCTGTCCGGTAAAACCGATCAAAAATATTGGACAAATCCTTTGCTGCGATTCCTTTGCCGTTATCCTCGATCTCAACCTGAATGAAATCGCCGACATCTTTCACCCGAAGGTTGATGAATCCCTTAGACTTATTCATATATTTAAGAGAATTCCCTACGACATTATTAATTACCCGCTTCATCTGCTCTGCATCAGCAATCACTACCACATCCTGATCCACATAATTGTAATATCCCAGTTCAACTCCCTTGGATTCCAGCTCCAGTCCCAGCTCCTCCGCACAGTCATCAAAGTAATCTGTCACATGGATCTTGCTGAACGTATAGGGAATGCGGTTGGTGTCAATCTTAGAATAAAAAGTCAGTTCATTGATCAGCCTGTCCATATCATTGGCCTTGCTGTAGATTGTCCTGATATACTTGTTCATCTTCTCCGGGGTATCCGCAACCCCATCCATAATTCCCTCCACATATCCCTTAATGGCAGTGATAGGAGTCTTCAAATCATGGGAGATATTGCTGATCAGTTCTTTATTGTCCTTGTCAAACTGTACCTTTTCCTCCGCGGATTCCTTCAGCCGCTGCCTCATCTCCTCAAAGTCACTGCACAGGTCGCTTATCTCATCCACGCCTTCCCCTTCAATGGTAAAGTCCAGATTCCCTTCTTTGATATTCTGTGTAGCCACCTTTAATTTATTCAGGGGAGTGATCACTCCCTGGTATATCCACAGTGTAAGTCCGAGACTGGTAATAAACAGAATCAGAACCACCACTCCCAGCATATTCTTCATCAGAGACTGCACCTGAGGAATCGTCTCAACTGCACTGGTCACAATAAAGGCACTCCCGTCATCCCCGTTGTCCAGGGTAAAGTCAACCTGCTTCACCAGTGCCTGCAGTGTACTCCCCAGGTAAATCCCACTGTCCGATCCAGCCCGGAAATCACCAGATTTAGGGAGACTCTCCAGAAGTTCCGACTGATCCCCTTTGGCTCCGCAATAAATAATATTGCCATCCATCCGGACAATAAGAAAAGAGTATTTCGTTGACAGCTCTGTATTGATAGAATCCAGATACTGCACATCCTCAAAAGAATCCGGTTGATTCTTCGCCTGCTGCTGCAGGGAGTCAAAAGTTTTCTTTGTCATACTGCTCAGCATCTGCAGAGAGTTAGATAAATTCTCATATGTGGGATTCTCAATACCATATTGCTTCTCAATGTTCTTAAGCATATAATGGCTGAACCCATACAGACAGGCCCCGGTGCATACCAGAGGAACTAAAATAATCACAAAAAAAGAAATAATAATCCGTGTTTTTAGTTTCATGATTTTATCCTCTCTAAAGAGCCTAAAAGCTCACTTTATTGTATAAGTATAGCACATTCATAGAGGGTTTTCATCTAAACAAAGTCCTCCAAATCTAAACTTTCTATTAAAAAAGCCAAAAAGGGGGACGTGTTCTTTCTAAAAAGAACACGTCCCAAAATCAGACCGGCCTGTCCCTAATTCACTCAGCCCTGTCCCCTTTTAACTATAAGTATTTCTTCAAAACCTCTGTCTTATCCAGTTTTTCCCACGGAA
>OLQH01000920.1_pt1 | contig 27694 bp, 29 predicted proteins | sample 1672671 | NCBI WGS metagenome assembly OLQH01 (sample SAMEA3136712, study PRJEB25190) | human gut metagenome
TTCTCGATACGCAAAGATCCTGAAGTCCCGGAAGCAGGAAGTTGTTCATCATCTCATTTTTCCGGGATACCGGCTGAATAAATTCCGGATGGCTGTTAATGTGATCGATCAGTCTCTGGGCATATTTGCTCATGCGGAAGAAGTAAGCCTCCTCCTTCGCCGGTGTGCAGGGCCGTCCGCAGTCCGGACATTTGCCGTCCACCAGCTGGGACTCTGTGAAAAATGACTCGCAGGGAGTACAGTACATTCCCTCATAGTAACCCTTGTAAATATCGCCCTGATCGTACAGTTTCTTAAAGATCTTCTGTACCTGTTTCTCATGATACTCATCCGTAGTACGGATAAATTTATCATAAGAAGTATTCATCAGATCCCAGATCCCCCTGATCTCTCCGGCCACCTGATCTACAAACTCCTTCGGGGTGATTCCTGCTTCTGCAGCCTTGATCTCGATTTTCTGTCCATGCTCATCCGTTCCCGTCTGGAAGAATACCTCATACCCCTGCTGCCGTTTAAACCGGGCAATACTGTCTGCCAGAACAACCTCATACGTATTTCCGATATGGGGTTTTCCGGAAGTATAGGCGATCGCCGTCGTCATATAAAATTTCTTTTTTTCCATTCCTTTTCTCCTTTTCCTCTTATTATTTAAGAAAGAATTCTGCTTTGCAGAATTCTCCGCCTGCAAAAGAAAAAGCCCATCTCCCCTGTGCTCAGGGAAGACGAGCCTAATACCCGTGATACCACTTCCATTTATCCGGATCTCACGATCCGAACCTCATCGGGTACCTGCATACCCTCCCGCTGTAACAGGCGGACCTGTTGCCGACTTGCCGAAAAGCCCCGGACAAAAATTTTTCTCCGCCTTCCGGTTCATCCGCACCTCTCAGGAGCCATCTTCTCTGCCTCGCATCCGTATCCCTTTTCAGCTGCCGGGACTCTCTGGCACTTCGCCTGGCAGATACTCTCTCCGTCATTGTGTTTCTCTTCGTTTAGACTAGCACATTTTAATCTGTTTGTAAAGGCAGAACAGGTACAAGTCCGGATAATCTACCGAACCTGTACCCGCTTTTTATCTTATTTTATTACCGCACTGAGCGCAGAATGTTCCCCCGTCCTTCGACTCTGTACCGCAGGACGGACAGATCACCGGCTCTTCTCTCTGCTCCGGAACGGGCCGCTGCATATCCAGAATTTCAATTTCCCTGTAATAATCCGAAATCTTCTGTTCTGACTGGCGCACCAGTTTCAGCATATCCGGATAAGGAAATGTTTCTTCTTTTGCATCCCGAAGATACAGGCGCATGATATAGAGACACATCTCATTGATCTTGGACTCTTCTTCCCGGATCTGCTTCTTCAGGCTCACCGCCCGGCTGCTCTCCTTGGCTCTCTGAGTCGTATCAGAAACGATTTTCCCCAGATCATTCCCGGTCTCTGAAATCTTCTCTCCCAGCTTGTTAAAGAAAGACATACTTACTTCCCCTGTCCTTAAATTACCTGTTTCAGTTCCAGATCATCGGTCACAAGAAGCAGATCCGCCTCTTTGCCCACTGCGATAGAACCCACCTGATCGTAGATCCCAATGCTCTTTGCCGGAGTAGCTGTCGCCGCCAGGATCGCCGCACTCTGAGGAATTCCGAAAGAAACTGCCTTTCTCATACAGTCAAACAGGTTGGTGGCAGAACCGGCGATCGTTCCATTTGCCAGCGTTGCCTTACAGTCTTTTACCGTAACTTCCTGTCCGCCCAGCTGATACGTTCCATTCTCCATTCCTGTAGCCATCATAGAGTCGCTGACCAGAGCAACCCTTCCCGCAAAGAGCTGGAAGGTGGCACGCACAACGCTGGGATGAATATGGATTCCGTCACAGATCAGTTCTGCAACACAGTCTTTGTGATCGATCGCTGCACCGATCATTCCCGGATCTCTGTGAGACAGGGGCTGCATGGCATTATAAAGATGGGTGATATGCAGAGCACCGTTGTCCATCGCTTCCTTTGCACAGGTATAATCCGCTGCGGTATGACCCAGAGAAATCTCCACTTTATCGTGATAGTCCCGGATAAATTCCTCCGCTCCCTCCACATTGGGCGCCAGCGTTACCAGTTTGATCAGCCCTTTTGCCGCCTTCTGGCAGGCATCAAAAAATTCTCCGGTAGGCTTTCTGATGTAGCCTTCCACATGGGCGCCCTTTTTCGCCGGATCAAGGAACGGCCCTTCCATGTTGATTCCCACGATCCTCGCCTGATCAGAAAAATCACCGGCCTCATGCGCCGTCGCAAAAATCTTCTCCAGTTCCTCCAGAGGCAGCGTCATGGATGTGGGGCAGTAAGAAGTAATACCACAGGATTTCTCATAGCGCAGCACAGCCTTCAGCCCCTCTGCATCCGCATCGGAAAAATCATGGCCGTAAGCGCCGTGGCTGTGAATATCTACCAGCCCGGGAATCACCTTCAGACCTTCCGCATCGATCTCCGTCCTGTCTGTTACTTCCTCCTCAGAAGCCACCAGCCTGTGATTTTCTATGAACAGATCCATCTTCCTGAAACTGCCATCCTCCTGAAATACCAGTCCGTTTCTAATAATCATTTCTTATATACTCCTTTTTCTCTTGCCAGAGACAGAGCATCCTCATCTGCGATAATAATTGCATCTCTGTGCAGCTGCAGGATAGATGCCTGTACATGGGGGGTTACCGGTCCGAAGAAAGAATCATAAACTGCCTGTGCCTTGTTCTTTCCGGAAGCGATCAGAAGCACTGTCTTTGCATTCATGATATTTCCAATACCCATGGTATATGCATACTTCGGAACATCATCGATGGATTCAAAGAATCTTGCATTTGCCTCAATCGTGCTCTCGGTCAGCTTCACGCAATGCGTTCCAACCTTGAACTCCTCTGCCGGCTCATTAAATCCGATATGACCGTTTCCGCCGATTCCCAGAAGCTGCAGATCAACGCCTCCCACAGATTCGATCACTGCATCATAATCGGCACATGCCTTAGCTGCATCCTCTTCCAGACCATTGGGAACAGAGGTGCGGCTCTTATCAATATTTACATGATTAAACAGATTATCGTTCATAAAATAGCGATAACTCTGATCATGGTCACCGGACAGGCCTTTATATTCATCCAGGTTTACAGAAGTTACCTGAGAGAAATCCAGTTCGCCTTCTTCATACTTTTTGATCAGATTTTTATAGGTTCCTACCGGTGTGGAGCCTGTTGCCAGTCCCAGAACAGCGTTAGGCTTCAGTGTAACCTGTGCAGCAATGATCTCTGCTGCTTTTTTGCTCAAATCTTCGTAATTTTTTGCTTCAATGATTCTCATAGTAACTTCCTCCTAATTTCAATGTACCTTCATTATACGGCTATCCTATCTTAATTTCAACTGATACCGTTTTTTCCAAATAAAATTAGCCCTTGACAGAAGATTTTTCTTATATTAAACTTAATAATCATTACTATTATCAAAGAGGAGGGAAAACTGTGAGGACGCTGAAATACAGCCGCCAGAGAGAATCCATCAAAGAGTTCCTGGCTGGAAGAAAAGATCACCCTACCGCCGACGTAATATATGAAAATATCCGTCTGCAGTACCCCAATATCAGCCTTGGAACCGTCTACCGAAATCTTTCTCTGTTAAGCAGTATCGGAGAGATCACAAAGGTAAGTACCGGAGACGGTGCGGATCACTATGACGGGAATGTACATCCCCACAATCATTTTATCTGCAATAAGTGCCATTGTGTCATTGATCTGGACATGGAGAGCATTGATTTTATCAAAGATACCGCTTCCAGAAACTTTGATGGAAAAATAGAAAATTATGTGACTAATTTCTATGGTCTCTGCAAAAAATGTTTATAAAGTCATTTTAAAGTATTGACAGGAACAGATAGTTGTGTTAGATTAATTATAGTAACAATTCCTATTATTAATGATTATGAAAGAAAAGGAGAATATAAAAATGAAGAAATTTGTATGTGGTGTTTGTGGTTATGTTTACGAAGGCGAAGCTCTGCCGGCAGATTACGTTTGTCCCGTATGTAAGGCTACCGCTGACAAGTTCCAGGAGCAGGCTTCCGATCTTTCCTGGGCTGCTGAGCATGTAGTAGGAATCGCTAAAGGCGTAAGCGAGGATATTCTGGCTGATTTAAGAGCAAACTTCGAGGGAGAGTGCTCTGAGGTTGGTATGTACCTGGCTATGGCTCGTGTTGCTCACAGAGAAGGTTATCCGGAAATCGGCCTGTACTGGGAGAAAGCTGCTTACGAAGAGGCTGAGCACGCTGCAAAATTTGCAGAGCTGCTGGGCGAAGTTGTAACTGACAGCACCAAGAAAAACCTTGAAATGCGTGTTGCAGCTGAGAACGGCGCTACCGCTGGCAAGTTCGATCTGGCAAAACGTGCAAAAGCTGCTGATCTGGACGCAATCCATGATACCGTTCATGAGATGGCAAAAGACGAAGCTCGTCATGGAAAAGCTTTTGAAGGTCTGCTGAAGAGATACTTTGGCTAATCCTTCAATCGATAAAAGAGGAGAAGACTTCAACAAAGTTCTTCTCCTCTTTTCTTTTTACTCCTCTTCTCTCATCTCCTGCAGAAGTTCCCAGAACTCCCGGGAAGTTTTGCTGGCTGCCAGCCGGTCCACATTTTCCTCTTCCATCAGAATACCGGCCAGCTCGCTCATCAGTTCCAGATGACTGTCCGCATCCACCGCCGCCAGGGTAATGATCAGTTTTACCGGATCAAACCCTTCGCTCCCAAAGGGAACAGGGGGATTTAAGGTGGTAAAGCAGACAGCCAGTTCTTTCACACCGCACTCCGGTCTGGCATGCGCCAGAGCCACATGATTTCCCAGCACAATATAGGGGCCGATCCTGTGCACGGCTTGGATCATCTCATCAATATACCGCTCCTCTATTTTATCTGTTTCCAGCAGATGTTCTGCCGACTTTCGGATGGCATCCTCCCAGTTTTCTGCTTTTACCCCTACTTCAATATCACTTACCATTACCTGCTCCAGCATAATCTGTCTCCTTTCTAAAACCGGCCATAATCTTTTATAATGTCATCCAGATTCACTTCTTCCAGTGATTCTGCCAGCTGATAATATCCCTCAAATTCACAGTATCTTGTAATCTGATTGGGGATGACAAGGCAGGGCATTCCGGCTCTTTTTGCCGCTGTCAGTCCGTTTCCGGAATCCTCCACCGCCAGGCACTCTTTCGGATCACATCCTAACAGTTCCGCCGCTTTCAGAAAAATATCCGGTGCAGGTTTTACCTGTTTGCTCAGCTCCGCTGTGGAAAATACTTCAAAATCATTTAAAATCCCCAGACGCTCCAGATGAAACACAGGTTTTCTGCGGGTTGCAGAGGTGGCGATTGCTAGCTTCAGATCTCTCTCCTTCGCCTGACGGATAAATTCCAGAACTCCCTTCATCGGCGGAAGCTTGCAGGTTCTTCTCACAAATTCATCAGCTACCTGCCGCTCAAACCCGTGGAAATCAATCTGGCCTCCAATTTCTTCTCTCAGAAAGCGAAACAGCGCCTCACTGTTAGCTCCTACACAGACCAGATAATCCGTTATCTTCAGTTCATACTGATACGTATCTCTCAGCCAGTCCCTGTAAATATAATACCACTCCGATTCGGTATCTACAATCACTCCGTCAAAATCAAAAACAACCGCCTTTAACATACAATCTCCTTAAGCCCTTGCAGACTTTATCTCATTTACAAGTTCCTCATACTCCGGTGCATTTAAGTAATCCTGGATTGTGATCAGCTTTGTATCCGGCTGTTTTTCCCTCACAATCTGCTCCAGAGATGTGTGCGTTACCAGAAGATCCGCCTCCTGCGGCAGATTCATCACAGGCGCATGCTCTACCTGAATATCTGTAATTCCCGCTTTTTTCAGTTTCTTTGCGATCACTGACGCACCCATGGCACTGGAACCCAGACCTGCATCACACACATAAATAATCTTTTTTACCTTCGCATAATCAACTTCAGCCTCTTTTTCCTCGAATACGGAAGAAATGCGGGATTTCTTTCCCTTCAGAGCTTCCATCTGCTTTGCCGCTTCTCTTAAGCTTCTGTCTCCTTCTTCCTCGTCCATCTTAGAATGTTTTACAATGACAGAGGCAACCAGGAAAGAGACTGCCGTAGAGGCCAGGATGGATACAAGGATCATGATCTGATCCCCGGCAGAAGCCATCATCATAATCGTAATAATACTTCCCGGAGAGCTCACTCCCACAAGACCGACATTAAACAGCGTAAACAGGAAGGTTCCTACTGCTCCTCCGGCAATCGCCGCAAGTACCAGAACCGGATTCATCAGAATAAACGGGAAATAAATTTCATGGATACCGCCGATCGCATGAATCAGGGTAGCGCCGTAGGCATTTGCCTTTGCTCTTCCTCTTCCAAACACACAGTATGCCAGCAGAATTCCAAGACCGGGTCCGGGATTGGATTCCAGCAGAAACAGCACGGACTTTCCAAGCTCATTTAACTGAGCTGTGCCAAGAGGTGTTAAGATTCCCTGACCGATCGCGTTATTCAGGAACAGTACCTTCGCCGGCTCAATGAAGATTGCCGTCAGCGGCAGCAGATTATTATTTTCCAGAGCTGCCACTCCTGAAGCAAATACAGAGGAAAGGGAAGTGATCGCCGGAGCCAGACCCACACATCCGACAATGGCCACGGCCGCTCCCAGAATTGCAATCGTCAGATTCCCCACCAGCAGTTCAAATCCAACCGGGATATGGGGATTGATCACCGCCTCTGTCTTCTTCAGCAGCCAGGCTGCCAGCGGAGCAATGATCATAGCTCCGAGCAGCATGGTAACATTGCTTCCGACAATCACACCCATGGTGGCAAATGCCCCGATTACCGCTCCTTTATCTCCATAGACCATTTTTCCTGCCGCCACACCGATCAGAATCGGCAGCAGATAGGTCAGCATCGGTGCAATAAAACCTTTGAGCATATCATTAGACAGCCAGATACCGAGCGCTGTCAAAATCCCCCATCCCATAAATGCTCCCAGATTCGGAAGCACCATGGCGCTTAATTTTCCGCCGAAGCGCTGTGCTTTCACACGATATGAAACTTTTTCTGACATAATTTCTTCCCCCAGCATACAGATTTTTACAGTTCTACTTCCTTTCCTTCCCGGATGGAACGCTCAATCGCATCCACCACGCGGAGCGCATCGTAAGACTGCTTCGGTGTAATAACAGATTTCGTATTATTTGCCACATTATTTACAAAAGCCATAACTTCTTCTGCCAGATCTCCGCACACCTCTCCATTTACGTAATACCAGTGTCTGGAATCCGGATACTGCACCCCATTGCCCGTCACAAATCTTACGCCATTGTCGCAGGAATCCACATAAGCGACTCCTTTGGTTGCAACCAGCTCCACCTTATCATCAATAATCGTAGGTGAATTTTCCGGAAGTGTCCAGCAGGCTTCCATACAGGCAATCGCACCGTTTTCATAGGTCACGATAGCATAGATCACATCGTTCATTCCATTTTCTTTCAGAAGCACACTGCGGTTTCTGGCAAATACCTTTACCGGCTGGCATCCCATCCACCAGTTTACATAATCAATATCATGGATCATTACATGCATGCTCAGATCAGATGCTCCGATATAGCGTCTCGGCCCGATGATCGGACTGTTTCTTCTCACGTAGCAGTGAATAATATCTCCCAGTTCTCCCCGATCCAGCCGTTCCTTGATCATGGCAAATCTGGGATCGAACCGCAGCAGAAAACCGGTTGTAAATACTTTATCATAATCTTTTACCAGTTCATACATCGCTTTTCCGTCTTCCAGCTCTTTTGCCAGCGGTTTTTCCAGAAGAATATGTTTCTTTGCCGCTACAGCCAGTTCTACGGCCTCCCTGTGCATATTGTCCGGCAGAACGATGCTGACCGCCTCAATTTCCGGATCTTGAAGCATTTCCCTGTAATCTTTATAAAGCCGGACTCCCGGAAATTCTGTCTCCAGCTCCTTTCTCCTCTCATCCTTATACTCACACAGAGCCGTCAGTTCCACCTGCGGCAGCTTACGGTAAATCTGCGCGTGATAAGTCCCCATCTGTCCTACTCCGATTACACCTGCTTTAATCTTGCTCAATTTTATTTCCTCCTTTTCTTTTCCTGTACGGTTCGTTTTCGTTGTATTTATTGTAAATAATATCCAGGAACTTTTAAAGACAAGCAATTTCCTCTTTATCCGGCAATTAGACTCACACTTTTTTAGATATGTCTGCCATATAGAGTGGCAGTTCCTTAACTTGTCAAACATAAGGGTTCCATGTATACTCAATATAATGAAGAAAGGGGGAATTCTGTCATGTTTCAAAACTCACGCTTAAACGAACTTCTGAAATATTTTCTGGCACACAGGGAGTATACCCCCTCTTCCAAACTCACCGGACATTTTCAGATCTCCGAGCGGACACTCCGGGGAGATGTCCGCGCTGTCAATGACGAGCTGAAAAAATACCACGCACAGATTTCCGTAAAACGGCGGGAAGGCTACTATCTCCATCTGGAAGATCCCTCCATCGCCGCTTTTCTGGAGGAATCTGTCAAAACCCGGGATTCCCAGCTGGACTCTGTGGACAAACGCATCAATCATCTGATTATAAAAATGCTCTATACCACAGATTATCTCAGTCAGGATGACCTGGCCGATGAAGTTTTTGTCAGCCCCTACACGGTGATCAATTACCTGAAGACGATCCGGACAATCCTGTCCCGCTATGAACTCACACTCCAGACAAAGGCCAATCTGGGATATAAAGTTCTGGGAAAAGAATCAGACAAGCGAAAATGCATTTTTGACCTGCTTGCCTCCACCTACCAGCAGTACGCCTTCTGGTTTTCTGATGATCAGAAGGAACTCTTAAATCATGTAAATCTGGAACGGATCAAAACGATCGTCATCGAATTCAACCGGAAGTACGATCTGCATTTTTCTGATTTTAACCTGAAAAATCTGATCCTGCATATCGCGCTCTCCATCTCAAGGCTTCAGATCGGCCAGTCTATCCCGGAAGGAAATTTTCCGGATTTTTCCGAGGCTGATGAACTTCTGCATCCTCTGATCCGGATGATGGAGGAAGAATTCCAGGTGGCCTTCGGACCCGGTGAGAAAAATTATGTATACTCTCACTACGTTTCCAATACCGGAGATCTGCTGGATCCCGGATATAACGACGATTATATCTTAAAACTGGTGGAAGATATTCTGTATTACATCTACGAATCGTACCATATAGATCTGAGGACAGATATGATCATCCTGAATGATTTAAGCCAGCATCTGAAATCCATCTTAAGCGCAGAATACTATAATCTTCCCAAGAAAAATCCTCTCCTGAATACGATCCGGTCCAATTATATCCTGGCCTATGAAATTTCAGAGACAGCCGTATCTCAGGCTTTTGAAAATGAACCTTTCCAGCTGTCTGAAGATGAGATTGGATATGTGGCCCTCCATGTGGGCGCCGCCATTGAACGCTACTTTGATTCCCGGTACGTCTGCCGGAAAAAGGTGCTGATCGTCTACAAAAACGGATATGCAGAGGGAAGTTTTCTTGCCTCCAAGCTGAATACCCTGTTCAAAGACGCCCTGAATATCGTGGGAAAATATCCTTCCAACGAACTGACTCCTTCCGTCTGCCAGGAAGCGGATCTGATCATTTCCACAACGGCGCTCAAGGAAATCCCGCAGATCCCCATTGTGGTTATTGATATTCCTCTTCTGAAAAAAGACATCGAAAATCTCTCCCGGGCTATCACCCGCGAAAAAGAACATCCGATCCGTCAGATCGCAGATCTGTTTTCTCCGGATCTCTTTCTCCGTTCTTCCGCTGCGAGCCGGGATGAGATCATACACAGGCTCTGCTGTCTGCTGCAGGAAGACGGCGGAGTAAAAGATGATTTTGAAAAAAGTGTGCTGGAACGGGAACAGCGGATCTCCACAGCCATGGACGGCGTCATCGCCCTGCCTCATCCCATGTCCATCTGTTCCACAAAAACCAGAATCGCCGTGGGTATCCTTGAAAAACCAGTTCCCTGGTCAGAGAAAGATCAAGCACAGATCGTCCTTATGCTGAGCCTCTCCGATGACAAGCGAAAAGATCTCAAAAAACTGTATGATACATTCGTGGCCATAACAAACAATCCTCCTCTGCAGAACCTTCTTCTGGAGGCCAAAACGATCTATGACTTTCTGCAGATTCTGGAAGATCACATACCGGCGGATGACTATTAACTTCAGGTCTGAAGCTCTCAATTTACAAAAAATCACCGCAAAAGCATGGAAACAAAAATGCTTTTGCGGTGATTCTTTTCAGATCACGGATCCCTGTTAATACTTCCGGAATCGCTGATACCGTCTCTTCGTCAGCTGATCCGGATCATATTCCTTTTCTCTTTTCAGAAACTCTTCGATTTTTTCCCGGATCTCTCCTGTTACCCTGTAAAGATTTTTCCGGGTCACCGGTTCTTCTTCCGACAAAATACAGTCAACAATCCCCATTTCCTTTAAATCTGGCGCCGTGATCTTCATAAGTTCCGCCGCCTCCCGGGCTTTTTTTCCATCCTTCCACAAAATAGAAGCAAACCCCTCCGGGGAAAGGATCGAGTAGGTGGCATTTTCCATCATCCACACCTCGTCAGCCACTGCCAGTCCCAGTGCGCCTCCACTTCCACCCTCTCCGATCAGAATAGAAAGAAGAGGGGTTTTCAGATTCATCATCTCCATAAGGTTCCGGGCAATCGCCTCACCCTGCCCCCGTTCCTCTGCTTCTATTCCGCAGGCTGCTCCCGGCGTGTCCACAAAAAGAATCACCGGACGGTGAAATTTCTCCGCCTGTTTCATCAGCCTCAGCGCCTTTCGGTATCCCTCCGGGGAAGCCATTCCAAAATTGCAGGCTACATTTTCTTTCACATTCTTCCCCTTCTGCTGTCCGATTACCGTTACCGGATAATCTTTCAGCCATCCGATTCCTCCCAGAACCGCACCGTCATCCCGGAAAGTACGGTCGCCGCGAAGTTCTATAAAATCATCAAAAATCCCCCGGATATAATCGCCGCTTCCCGGACGGTCTTTCTTCCTGGATAGCAAAACCCGTTCCCAGGCATCTCCAGATTCCCGCTTTTTCTCTCTTTTTGCTTCTTCTTCCCGGCTTCTCTCCTCTTTTCTGCCCCGGATTATCAGATTTTGATAATTTTTCTCTGTTTTATGTGCCAGCAGAAGCCGGGCAATCGTCTCTTTCATTCTGCCCCTCTCCAGAATTCCATCCAGAAAGCCTTTCTCTGCCAGAAATTCCGCCCTCTGAAAGCCATCAGGCAGCTTCTGTCCGATGGTCTGGGCAATCACCCTCGGACCGGCAAAACCGATCAGCGCTCCCGGTTCTGCCAGTATGATATCTCCCAGCATGGCAAAACTGGCGGTCACTCCTCCCATAGTGGGATCTGTGAGGATTGGCAGATAAAAAAGTCCCGCTTCAGAATGTTTTCCTATCGCCGCCGCCGTCTTCGCCATCTGCATCAGAGAAACGATTCCCTCCTGCATCCTGGCTCCCCCGGAACAGCAGAAGAGAACCACCGGAAGGCGTTCCTGGCAGGCTCTCTCAAAAGCTGCCGTAATCCGTTCGCCCACCGCGTATCCCATGCTTCCCATCAGAAAACGGGAATCACAGACACCAAGCACTGCTTTTTCCCCCTGGATCCTGCAACTTCCGATGATCACCGCCTCCGAAAGTCCCGTTCTTTCCTGAAGTTCCTCCAGTTTTTCCTCATATTCCGGATAAGCAAGAGGGTTTTTTCCACAGATTTCTTCCCCCCAGGCTGTGAACGTTCCCGGATCTGCAATCATGCGGATCCTTGTTTTCGCTGTGATCCTGAAGCAGCCGGAACATTTCGGACAGACATAATGATTCTCTATCACATCTTCCCGATACAGAAGTTCTCCGCAGACAGGGCACTTTGTCCACATCCCCCGGGGAACCTCCGGCTTCTTTTCCACCTTTTTCCGCCCCTCCCCTGTGGAAATGTCTGCCGTTTTCCGAAACATATCCTTTAACTTTACCATTCTTTCCCTTCCTTACAGATTAAAATGTCCCGGGATAAAGTCCGTCGTGATCTTCCCCTTCCGGAAATCTTCTTCCTGTAAAATATCATACAGAAAATCAATATTCGTCTTTACTCCCGTCAGAATCAGCTCTCCCAGGACGCTGCACATTCTGTCTATCGCTTCTTTCCTGCTTCGATCCTGCACAATTACTTTGGCAATCATAGAATCATAATAGGGGGGAATTTCATATCCGCTGTATACCGCCGTATCGATACGCACCCCGCAGCCCCCGGGAAAATATACATCTTCTATCGTGCCTGGACAGGGACAAAAGTTATTTCCGGGATCCTCCGCATTGATCCTGCACTCAATTGCATGGCCGCGAAATCCTATTTCCTCCTGCCGCACCGAAAGAGGAAGTCCCGCTGCAATGCAGATCTGCTCCCGGATCAGATCGATCCCTGTGATCATTTCGGTCACCGGATGTTCCACCTGGATTCTGGTGTTCATTTCCATAAAATAGAAATTTTTCTCTTTGTCCATCAGAAATTCTATTGTTCCGGCACTCTCATACCCCACTGCCTTCGCAGCGCTCACCGCCGTATCTCCCAGTTTTTTCCTGATTTCCGGTGAAAGGGCACAACAGGGCGATTCCTCCAGCACCTTCTGATGATGCCTCTGAACAGAACAGTCCCTTTCTCCCAGCTGAACTGTATTTCCCTGACAGTCTGCCAGGATCTGAATCTCCACGTGACGCGGTTCTTCTATATATTTCTCCAGATACATGGTGCCGTCCCCAAAAGCTCTCACCGACTCCAGCTGTGCAACTTGAAAAGCTTCTGCAAATTCTTCTTCCGAAGCAGCCACCCGCATGCCTTTCCCCCCGCCGCCCAAAGCGGCTTTTATCATCAGCGGATACCCGATTTCATCTGCCAGCTTCTTCGCCTCCTCCGCTTCCGTGACCGGTCTGTCTCCTCCGGGAACCACAGGAATCCCGGCTTTCTCCATGGTACTTCTGGCTCTTGATTTATTTCCCATCAGCTCCATAACCTGAGGGGAGGGACCGATAAAAACGATTCCGCACTTTTCACACATCCTGGCAAAACGGCTGTTTTCTGACAGAAATCCAAATCCCGGATGGATTGCCTCCGCCCCTGACGCCAGGCAGGCGCTTAAGATCCGCTCTGACAGAAGATAACTCTCCGATGCCGGAGCTGTTCCGATACAGACAGCCTCATCTGCCAGCTGAGCATGCAGCGCTTCCCTGTCTGCCTCCGAGTACACGGCCACCGTTCGTATCCCCATTGCCCGGCAGGTGCGAATAATGCGAACCGCAATTTCTCCTCTGTTGGCAATTAAAATCTTCTTAAACATCTCTTTTCTCCTCAGGAAATCATAACCGTCAGCTCTGCTGTTGCCGCAGGCTTTCCCTCCACAAAAGCGCAGGCCTTCGCCACTGCCACCGGCCCTTTCCTGCTTAAAATTTCCACTTCCAGCGTCAGTACATCCCCGGGCACTACTTTTCTTCGGAATCTGGCTTTGCCGATTCCACCAAAGATTGCCAGTTTTCCTTTATTTTCCGGCTCTGACAGTGCAATCACGGCTCCCACCTGTGCCAGCGCTTCTATAATAAGAACACCGGGCATAATCGGTTCCCCCGGAAAATGCCCGGCAAAATACGGCTCATTGTAAGAAACACATTTTTTCCCCACTGCCCTTTTTCCCGGCTCCAGTTCCTCGATGGTATCTACCAGAAGAAAAGGCTGACGGTGGGGAATAATCTCCATAATTTCCTTTGTTGTCAGTACGGCCATCTCTCCTCCTATCCGATCAGAAAAAGAGGCTGTCCATACTCTACCAGCTGTTCATTTTCCACCAGAACTGCCTTTATGATCCCCTCTTTTTCGCTCTGAATCTCATTCATCAGCTTCATTGCTTCTATAATTCCCAGCGTCTGACCTTTCTCCACATGATCTCCCACCTGTACGAAGTTCTCTTCCTCCGGAGAGGGGGCAGTATAAAAAGTTCCCACCAGCGGCGCTTTGATCTGCACCCCACTCTCTTTCTTCTCTTCCTTTCGGGGATTCTCTGAACATACGGCTTCCGCAGCCGCCGTCTTTCTCTTATCTGCTTTTCTGATCTGCAGCTTCAGGTTTCCTTCTTCCAGCGCAAATTTTTCCACTTCCGAGTCAGAAACTGCCTGCAGAATCTGTAAAATCTGATTGATCTCCATATCTATTCCTCCCATCTCTTCAGAAGAAGACTGGCATTATGGCCTCCAAATCCAAGAGAATTACTCAGCGCATAAGAAATCTTCTCCCTGCTTCCCTCCGGCATATAGTTAAGATCCAGTTCCGGATCTTTTTCTTTATATCCAAAGGTGGGATGCAGATATCCTTCCTCCATCTGCTTGAAACAGGCAATGCATTCAATCGCCCCGGCCGCTCCCAGCATATGACCCACGATAGATTTGGTAGAATTGATTTTCAGCCGGTATGCATGTTCACCGAACAGCTTTTTAATTGCTCTTGTCTCAAAAAGATCGTTATGGTGGGTGCTGGTGCCATGGGCATTGATATAAGTCAGCGCTTCTTTTTCCAGTCCGCCCTCTTTCAATGCCAGCTCCATGGCTCTTGCCGCTCCCTCCCCGTCATCTGCCGGCGCTGTGATATGGTGGGCATCGCTGGTTGCTCCGTACCCTGCGATTTCCCCGTAAATCCTGGCTCCCCGCTTTCTTGCATGTTCCAGTTCTTCCAGAACCACCACTGCCGCTCCCTCTCCCATGACAAACCCATTCCGCTCCTTATCAAAAGGAATGGAACAGCGATCGGGATCTGTAGACACAGAAAGCGTGGTCAGCGCCTGAAATCCTCCGATTCCGGTCTCGCAGATAGATGCTTCTGTGCCTCCTGCTATCATCACATCCGCATCCCCGTACTGAATACACCGGTAAGCCTCCCCGATGGAATGGCTCCCCGTCGCGCAGGCTGTCACCACGTTAATGCTCTTTCCTTTTAATCCAAGCTGGATAGAAACGTTTCCCGCTGCCATATTGGAGATCATCATAGGCACTACCAGCGGCTGAATACGCCCCGGCCCCTTCCGGTCAACTGCCCTGGTTGCCCGCTCCACTGCCTGCAGACTTCCGATTCCGCTTCCCACAGAACAGCCCATCCGGCAGGGATCTTCTTTTTCCATATCAAATCCCGCCTGGTCAAATGCCTCTCTGGCCGCTGCCACCGCATACTGGCAGAAAGCTTCCATCCGTCTGGCCGATTTAAAATCCATATACCCGGCAGGATCAAATCCTTTTAACTCGGCTGCCAGCTTTACTTTATAATCTGATGTATCAAAATATGTGATAGGAGCGAAACCATTTTTCCCTTTTTTTACAGAATTCCAGAACTCTTCCACAGAAAGTCCTGCCGGAGTCACCGCCCCCATTCCCGTCACAACCACTCTTCTCTTATCCATACGTCCCCCTACATAACCATGCCGCCGTCTACCTGCAGCACCTGACCTGTGATATATGCCGCTCTGTCTGATGCCAGAAATGCGACTGCCTCCGCCACATCTTCCGCCTTCCCGAATGTTCCCATCGGAATCTGCGCCGCCGCCCGTTCCTTCACCTGATCTGACAGAACCTCTGTCATCTCTGTCTCAATAAATCCCGGCGCCACCGCATTGACTGTAATGCCCCTGCCGGCCAGTTCCCTGGCTGCAGATTTGGTAAGCCCTATAATCCCGGCCTTTGAGGCACTGTAATTTGCCTGTCCCGCATTTCCCGCAATTCCCACCACAGAAGCAATGTTAATGATTCTTCCATACTTCTGCTTTAAAAACCAGCGGCTCAAGTGGCGGATCGTATGGAAACATCCCTTCAGATTGATCTCAAGCACCCGGTCAAAGTCTTCCTCCGTCATTCGCATAATCAGCCCGTCTCTGGTAATTCCTGCATTATTGACGAGAATATCAATATGGCCGTATTCCCGGATTATTTCCTTTATCATCTCTTCTGTCCGGGCAAAATCTGATACGTCCGCCTGTACACAGGCGCCGTCTCCTCCGCCCAGCCGGATCTCTTTTAAAACTTCCTCTGCTTCCTTCCCGGAACTGCAGTAATTTATAAGAACGAAAATCCCATCCCCGGCCAGCCTTTTTGCAATCGCCCGGCCAATTCCCCGGCCGGCACCTGTAACCAGAGCGATTTTTTTCTCTTTATTTTCCATTTTTTCTGTCCTCTTTCACCTGCTCCAGCACACTCATAAGATCATCCGGAGTCTCCACGCTGTAACCTTTCAGTTTCCGGTCGATCCGTTTCAAAAATCCTGTCAGCGTTTTTCCCGGCCCTATTTCGATAAAGGTATCCGTTCCTGCCGCCGCCATAGTCTCCACACTCTGCTGCCATCGAACAGCCGAAGCCGCCTGCCGTGGAAGAAGATTCCTGATTTCTTCTTCATCTGAAGCAAAATCGCCGGTAACATTCGTTACATAGAGCGCCTGGGGTTTTCTCAGAGAAATATGCTCCAGTTCTTTCTCAAGCTTCACAGCCGCCTCCCCCAGAAGCGGAGAATGAAATGGCCCGCTCACCTGCAGCGGCATACACCGCTTTGCTCCGGCACTTTTCAGTTTTTCTTCTGCTTCTTTCACCGCATAAGCCATCCCTGTAATCACTGTCTGTCCCGGACAATTATAATTTGCCACCCAGACAGGTCCCATCACAGACCGGCATACTTCCTCCACCTGTTCTCCCGAAAGTCCCAGAACTGCCGTCATGGCTCCTCCCTCCGGAACCGCCTGATCCATAAAGATTCCTCTCTGACGCACCAGATGAAAGCCATCTTCCAGAGTCAGCGCTCCTGTTCCCATAAGCGCCGCATACTCTCCCAGGCTAAGTCCCGCGTACAGATCCGGCTCAAGCCCTTCCTGACGCGCCGCCTGCAGCATGGAGACTTCCACCGCTGCCATAGCAATCTGCGTATATTCTGTCCTGTGTAATTTTTCCGTTTCCGTAAAACACAGTTCTGGAAGATCGATCCCCGTCACCCGGGAAGCCAGCCTCATCGTCTCCCGGCATATGGAATACTTTTCATAAAATGCCCGGCCCATCCCCGCATACTGGGAACCCTGCCCGGGAAATACAACTGCAGTCCTGCCCATACTCCCCTCTGCTTTCTCAAAAGTTTTTTGTCTTTTTATTTACCCAGAAGATTTTTTACCTCTGCCACAATTTCTTCTATCACTTCCCGGCAGGTTTCCTCTTTCTTTATCAGTCCTGCAATCTGTCCTGCCATAACAGTTCCCGCTTCCATGTCGCCCTCCTGAACTGCTTTTCTGAGTGATCCCAGCGTCAGCTGTTCCAGTTCCTCAAAAGGCGCGCCCTCTTTTTCCTTCTTCAGATATTCCCGCGTCATCTGATTCCGCAGACATCGCACCGGATGCCCCGTACTCATTCCTGTCACGGCAGAATCGATATCTCTGGCGTTCAGAATCCTGTCCTTATAGTTCTGATGTACCACCGATTCTTTTGTGGCTACAAAACGGGTCCCCATCTGCACGGCCTCCGCACCCAGCACAAAGGCTGCCGCTGCACCTCTTCCATCTGCAATTCCTCCGGCTCCAATCACCGGAATCTCCACAGCATCCACCACCTGGGGCAGCAGCGCCATCGTCGTGAGAGAACCGATATGACCGCCGGATTCCATTCCTTCCGCCACCACAGCATCGGCTCCGCAGCGCTCCATCCTCTTTGCCAGAGCCACAGAAGCTACCACAGGAATCACCTTAATTCCCGCATCCTTCCACAGTTTCATATATTTCTCCGGGCTTCCGGCTCCCGTAGTAACTGCCGTCACCCCTTCTTCCACAACCACATGGGCAACCTCTTCCGCATAGGGACTCAGAAGCATAATATTTACACCAAAAGGTCTGTCCGTCTGCGCCTTTACCGCTCGGATTTCCCTGCGGATCACCTCCGCCGGTGCACTGGCTGCCCCCAGAAGTCCAAAACCGCCAGCTTCAGACACTGCTGCCGCCAGATGATTTTCCGCCACCCAGGCCATTCCTCCCTGAATGATTGGATAACGGATTCCCAGAAGATCTGTCACTCTTGTTTTCATAGCTCTTATGCCTCCGCACCGCTCTTTTTCAGGTACTCTATCACGCTTCCCACGGTAGTCAGGTTCTCCAGCTCTTCTGAAGGAATCTCTGTCTCATATTTCTCTTCCAGAGCCATCACCAGCTCAAACAGATCGAGAGAGTCCGCTCCCAGATCCTCCTTAAAAGAAGTGCTCTCGTTAATCTGATCCTCGGAACAATTCACCTGCTCTGCAATAATAGATTTCATTTCTTCTAACATGATAATTCTCCTTACTTTTCACAAAATTATTTTGATTGTCAAAGTATATTCCAAAATACTTTGATTGTCAAGATATTTTTCTATCTTTCGCCGTTCACAGCTCTGTACATATTCTGATTTCAGATGCTTTTTCCCCCACTCTCCCGTTAGTAGATTGCCTGTTTCAGCTCAAATGGTTAAAATAAAAGCAGGAGGTGACACAAATGTACCAAATCAACAATGAAAAATTCGGAAAGTTCTTAACCGAGATACGGAAAGAAAAACAAATGACCCAAAAGGAGTTAGCTGATAAGCTGTTTGTCTCAGACAAAACCGTCAGTAAATGGGAATGCGGAAACAGTATGCCAAATGTTGCCTTACTTATCCCTATTGCTGACGTACTTGAAATTACAGTAACAGAACTTTTACGGGGAGAAAAATTAAAAGAGAAAAAGACTTTAAAGAATGATGAAGTAGAAACTCTTGTTGTAAATTCATTAGACTTATCCTTACGTGACGCAATCCGACACCGAAAAAAGAATTGGATATTTGCATTTCTTATCTCAAGCAGTATTGTAATCGCAGAAGCAATATTATTAACTGTTTCTGGAATCTCCATAAAACAGATGGGAGATAGTCTGTATGTTTCTCTGCTAATGCTCTTTTTTGCAATTTGGTTTTGCTTTTTTGCAAAAGAATTATTACCTGCATATTATGATAGAAATAAAGTTAATTTTGTATCACAAGGAATTTTCAGGATACACATGGCAGGGCTATCTTTTAATAATGCAAACTGGAGATATGTATTAACCGTATTTAGAATCTTTACATTAGGAACTGCTATTCTGTACCCTATGATCTGCTATATCAGTTTTTTAATTGGCGGTATCTCACTATGGGATCGTGTAAAATATCCGGCTATTCTTATCCTGATAACCGGATTATTAGCAGGAACCTATCTTGTTGGGAAAAAGTACGAATAGCGATAGGAGCAGCTGCTCTTAGTAAAACAAGAGACACCGGAACCCCGTTCCGATGTCTCAAAAATTTTCCTGTCAGCTCATCTTCATAAGCCGCACATAGAACTCCACTGTCTTCACCAGCGTTGCAACCGGCACCCGCTCATTATTTCCGTGAATCATTCCCCTCTCCTCTTTCGACAGCTTCATAGCGGAGAATTTATATACTCTGTCTGTAATCTTACAGTAATGCCTGGAATCACTGCATGCCATCATAAGATAGGGCGATACGATAGCCTCCGGCCAGGTATCACCTACAGCACGGCACAGACGCTTCCATTCTTCACAGCCTGTATCACTGTCCGGAGATGGATTCCATCCTTCAAAACATTCCACCTTGATATTCGGATTCTGAACCACCTTCTCCAGATAAGCTCTCGCAGATTCCACGGTATCCTGCCCCAGAAGGCGCAGATTCATTCCCACTTCAGCTTTTGGGGGAATCACATTATAAGCCTTGCTTCCGCTCATTTTTGTCATGGCGCAGGTAGTGCGCATCAGCGCATTCAGCTCTCCGCCTGACTTTTTGCAGACCTTATCCAGAAGCGGTTTAAAACACCACATATTCGCAAACAGAATACGATATCCAAAACTGGAATGACGTCCCAGCGTATCGAACATCTCTGCCACCGGTTTTGTAAACTGCATGGGGAAAGGATGATTTTCTACATCTACCACAGCTTTGGAGAGTTCTCCCACGATTGTGTGAGCCGGAGGCATAGAAGCATGGCCTCCTTTGCTGACAGCTGTAAAGCGCACATTGGTAAGCCCCTTTTCTGCAATTCCAATCAGAGCGCAATCCTGTTTTACCCCGGGAAATACACTCTCAACCACAGCTCCGCCCTCATCTACTACCAGCGCCGGACGGATTCCTCTCTTCTCAAACTCCTCCACAATCTCAACTGCAGAAGAACCATTGATCTCCTCCTGCCCGCTGAAAGCAAAATACATATCGTGCTCCGGCACATACCCCTGTCCGATCAGCGCTTCCGCTGCCTCCATCACACCGCAGAGCGTTCCTTTTGTATCCAGGGTTCCCCGTCCCCAGATTTCTCCATTTTCCACGATTCCTTCAAAAGCCGGTTTCTCCCACTGATCTTCCTCTACCGGAACCACATCATAGTGAGACATCAAAACCGCCGGGGCTTCTGCATTTTTTCCTTTCCAGTGATACAGAAGACCTGTTTTTCCGATTCTCTCCAGTGTACACACTTTATGTACCTGCGGATAAAGCTTCGGCAGAAGCTGGCGGAACCTTTCAAATTCTGCCTCATCAATCAGACTCTCATCGTTGTACGAAATTGTTTTGCAGCGCAAAAGTTCTGACATATCCTGAACAATCTTTTCCTCATTCAGAGAAACCTTCTCCTTGGACGGCTTCTCCTGCTCTCTGGGCTTAAACATTGCCGCCCTTACCAGGATCACTGCCAGAAACAGAATCAATGCCACAGCAACAGCTCCAATGATATACCACATAAAAGTGCCTCCTTACAGCATATTTTTTTTGTACAAAATCCTGGCTGCCAGAAGCGCGATCGCCGCTCCCACAGGAACCAGAACCCCTACCGAGCTGGCCAGAGCCGGAACTGCCAGAAACAGCGCGATCATAAAGATCAGCGGAGCCATAGCGATCTTCCAGTTCTTGCTCACATAAACCACTGCCAGACCTCCAAAGAGGGCAGGAAGGATATTATCAAAAGCCGGTTTCAATTGCGGAGAGTTCAAAATCGGCGTCAGCTGCGCCAGCATGAGAACTCCCAGAGAGATCACCACTGTCGTTACAATGGAAGAAGTGGCAATCGCAATGGTTGAAATCACTTCCCCTTCTTCCGTCCCCGGCTTAACTTTCGCATTTTCCATCGCAGTAAGTGCTGCCGGAACCTTCAGGTTCGTCAGATTACCTGTCACAAATCCCAGATAGGAACCTGCCGTTCCCAGCATAGGACAGTAAGTAACCACCTCGATCACACCTACCGTCCAGAAGATAGGTGCCACACCCAAAAGTCCTTTCAGAACCGGCTCAAAACCCGGCCATGCGTCATAATAAAGGCAGACTGAAATCGGCACCATAAAGATTACGATCAGCGCTGTAAAAATCCAGATTCTCCCATAGATATGAGTCATATCATCATAACTTTTTTTCATAATCCTTCCCCTCCTAAACGATCAGCGGCGTGATAATGCAGGCGAATACCATCGCCCCCAGCATACTTAAGGGAAGCGCATACGTTTCCAGCCATTTCATCTTACATTTTTTGATCAGAATTCCACAGACCGCCATGATAAGAGCAGAAAACAGAAGCACAAAAATGGGAATCCAGCCAGCCAGACCTTTCCGGATATCTGCAAACACCATTCCCAGGAATGCGGAAATCATCCCCAGAAAAAGCGCCGTCATAAAAATATCGCCCCATTTACTGTCTTTTGATTTCAAACTCATCAGACCCTTCTGGATTTTCTTCAAAAACAGAGGAACCAGAAGCAGTCCCGGGAAGATGCCAAGTGTCATAACCCAGGCGATCGCTGTATAAACCTGCGGATCCTGGATCGTTTCCGCCAGCGATACGTGAAGAGCTGTCGCTGTGGAAGTCGCCGCCGGAAGTTCATAAGTGATCGCTCCGATCACGCTCAAGCGGATCCAGGGTAGAGGCAGTCCCAGAAATTTGGACAGCGTAATCACGCCCAGAAGAATAGACACCGCCGGAGCGATTGTAAAAACAGCTGTCGATACAATCGTTTTTCTGATTTGTCTCATATCCATCTTCAGCACCTTAGCCTGCCGGATAGCCCGTACCATAAAAAATACAGACTGGGCAATGATGAATACGATAACAAAGGCAGCAATCAAAAACAGAAAGCTGCTGTTCGGATCAAAATTCATATGTAGTTTTCCCCCTCTTTTTATCTTTAATGTTAATTATATTGCCAAAAAAATATAATATCAACAGCAGAATTTATTTTTTTATCTATAATTTTCAGCCAATTGCCTGCTTCATCTGTTTCACGTACTGCCCCACGGCCAGAATGCTGTCTCTTCCCTTTTCCTCCACGATTTTTACAATTGCACTTCCCACGATTACCCCATCCGCAAAAGCTGCCATCTCCCTCGCCTGCTCCGGCGTAGCTATGCCAAAGCCGACTGCACAGGGAATATCCGATACCTGATGTACCTGATCTATCACTGCAGAAATCTCCTGGTTCAGTTCTTCTCTCACACCGGTCACGCCAAGAGAAGATACACAGTAGAGAAAACCTTCTGCTTTCCTTCCGATTGCCCGGGCTCTCTCCCCTGATGTGGGCGCGATCATGGAAATCAGATCTACCCCATGCCTTCTGCTAAATTCCAGAAATTCTTCTCTCTCCTCAAAAGGAATATCCGGAAGAATCAGCCCGTCAACTCCGCTTGCATGACAGTTTTCAAAAAAACGTTCACCGCCATACCCATATACAGAATTGGCATATCCCATAAATAAAAGTGGAATCTTTACTGTCCTGCGAACCCTCTGTACCATTTCAAAGAGCCGGTCCGCTGTAGTTCCTCTCTCCAGTGCTCTCTGACTGGCCGCCTGAATTACCTCTCCCTCGGCGATAGGATCCGAAAAAGGTATGCCAATTTCTATCATATCTGCCCCGGAAGCTGCCATTTCCACAATCAGCCGCTCTGTGGTCTCCAGATCCGGATCTCCTCCGGTAATAAACGGGATAAATGCTTTTCCATTTTCAAATACTTCCCTGATTCTCTTATTCATAGATTTCTACCCCCTGATATCTGGCAATTGCCGCCACATCCTTATCTCCCCGCCCGGATACCGTAATCACCAGAATCTGATCCGGCGACATCTCTTTTGCCAGTTTCTTTCCATAGGCAACCGCATGGGCACTCTCGATCGCCGGTATAATGCCTTCCGTCCGGGAGAGATAGGTGAATGCCTCCACCGCCTCATCATCCGTTACCGGAACGTATTCAGCCCGTCCCTGTTCCCACAGCATCGCATGTTCCGGTCCTACCCCGGGATAATCCAGTCCTGCAGAGATAGAATAAACCGGAGCAATCTGACCATACTCATCCTGACAGAACAGCGACTTCATTCCGTGGAATATCCCCACCCGGCCAGTAGATATGGTCGCTGCTGTCCGCTTTGTATCAACTCCTCTTCCCGCCGCCTCGCAGCCAATCAGCCTTACCGATGGTTCCCCGATAAAATCGCAGAATGTTCCCATAGCGTTGGATCCTCCCCCCACACAGGCAACTACCGCATCCGGGAGACGTCCCTCCGCCTCCAGAATCTGTTCCCGGATCTCCTCGCCTATAATCTTCTGAAAATCACGTACAATAGTGGGAAATGGATGCGGACCCATTACAGATCCCAGAACATAATGGGTATCAGAAATTCTTGTAACCCATTCCCGCATCGTCTCATTCACCGCATCCTTCAGGGTACCTGTCCCGCTTCTGACCGGATGTACCTTCGCCCCCAGAAGCTCCATGCGAAATACATTCAGCGCCTGCCGTTTCGTATCTTCCTCTCCCATAAATATCTCACATTCCATATCCATAAGAGCTGCCACCGTAGCGGTTGCCACCCCATGCTGACCGGCTCCTGTCTCCGCAATCACTCTCGTTTTTCCCATTTTTTTTGCCAGGAGTACCTGTCCTAAAACATTGTTGATCTTGTGGGATCCCGTATGATTGAGATCTTCTCTCTTGAGATAGATTTTGGCTCCGCCCAGGTCTTTTGTCATCTTCTCCGCATAGTACAAAAGAGACGGCCTTCCCGCATAATTTTTCAGAAGATCTGTAAGCTCTCTCCTGAATTCCGGATCCCGGCTGTATTTTTCATAAGCCTGTTCCAGTTCTTCCAGAGCCGCCATCATTGTTTCCGGCGCATACTGCCCTCCATATTGTAAAAAACGTCCTTTACTCATAAGAAATCTCCTCTCCCGTAAAATAAAAAAAGCCCTCATCCTATCTTTCTGATAGGACAAAAGCTTCTGAAAACTTCTGCGGTGCCACCTAACTTGATACATTTCCTGTATCCACTCTGCGCGTACCATCATACGCCTGCCGTGATAACGGACAGCATCCCCGTCGGATATTACTCGGCTTTTCGCCTTTCTCTCCGCCTTCCTGAATCCATTCAGCCGGATAACTGCTGCCGCATCTCAGCACCTGCGGCTCTCTGTACTGCGTCCCTTCCTGCCTACTCTTTTCAGTCATTAGTTTAAAGTAGTAAATTAAATTGTCTATATTATAAACTTATATTTTTCTATTTGTCAACTATTTCTTTCAAAAAATTTTTATATCAAAAACAATTGACAAACCTCTTTTTGAGACGTATAATCTACACAAAATTTAACAGAATCAAACCGTTGACGCGGAGATCAAAGCAGTTATGCGCCCACAGAGAGTCCGGGAGGCTGAGAGCCGGATGGAACTGCAGGCTGCCAAATGGACCGCTGAGGGCGCGAGGAACAGCTCCTGCTCAGTATTTCGCGACGTGAAGGCATACGTCAGTTGTCAGAGATATGTCAGTATCTTACAAAGTGTACAGGACAGCCTGTAAAACAAGGTGGCACCGCGGGATTTTTATCACCCGTCCTTGAGAGAATCTATTATTCTGTCAGGGACGGGTTTTTCTTTTTTCATCCCCCTTTCCTGACTCCACAGACAGGAGGACAAAAATATGATCAAAGAAGCAATCATCAAACTTTCCGGAAAAGAAGATCTCACCTATCAGGAAGCCGAACAGGTAATGAATGAAATTATGGAGGGAAAGGCCTCCCCTGTTCAAATGTCTGCCTATCTTACCGCTCTCTCCCTCAAAGGCGAGACCATTGATGAAATAACGGCTTCCGCCGCCGGAATGCGTTCCCACTGTATTAAACTCCTTCACGATATGGATGTACTGGAAATTGTGGGAACCGGCGGAGATGGATCGAATTCTTTTAATATTTCTACCACAGCTTCTCTTGTTATTTCCGCCGCCGGCATTCCAGTGGCCAAACACGGAAACCGGGCTGCTTCGTCCCGTTCCGGCGCTGCCGATGTCCTGGAAGCCCTCGGTGTCAATATTTCTCTGACCCCCGAACAGAGTGCCTCCCTTCTGAAAGACAGCAAAATCTGTTTCCTTTTCGCCCAAAACTATCATATCGCCATGAAGTACGTAGCTCCGATCCGGAGAGAACTGGGTATCCGAACCGTCTTCAATATACTTGGTCCGCTCTCCAATCCTGCCGGAGCCAACATGGAACTGATGGGAGTATACGATGAAAGTCTTGTGGAACCTCTGGCTCAGGTTATGGCAAAACTGGGTGTCCGCCGGGGAATGGTAGTCTTTGGTCAGGACAAGCTGGATGAAATTTCCATGAGTGCCCCCACTTCCGTATGCGAAATTAAGGATGGATGGTTCCAGTCCTACGAGATCTCACCGGAACAATTTGGCTATAAACGCTGTAAGAGAGAAGATCTCACTGGAGGAACACCGAAAGAAAATGCCGCTATCACCCGATTGATTCTGGACGGATCCCTCACCGGTCCCAAACGCAGTGCTGTCTGCATGAATGCAGGCGCTGCTCTTTACATCACCGGAAAGACTCCTTCCATTGAAGCCGGAATTCAAATGGCTGAATCTCTCATTGACAGCGGCGCTGCTCTGAAAAAACTGGAAGAATTTATCTTCAAAAGCAACCATTGATCAGAAAGGAAAATACATATGAATATTCTGGATACCATTGCCCAAAAAACAAAAGAACGAATTCGCATCCAAAAAAAGCTGCAGCCGCCCGCCCAAATCCGTACTCTGGCAGAGCAGACAACCTCTCCTCTTCCTCCCTTTGCTTTTTATCATGCTCTCCAGGCAAAAAATCCCGCCTTTATCTGTGAAGTCAAAAAGGCTTCTCCTTCTAAAGGCATCATTGCAGCAGAATTCCCCTATCTCCAAATTGCAAAAGAATATGAAGCGGCAGGCGCTTCTGCTGTCTCCTGTCTCACAGAACCCTTCTGGTTCCTGGGACAGGACCAGTATCTGCAGGAAATCTCTTCCTGCCTTTCCATTCCTGTTCTTCGCAAAGACTTTACCGTGGATGAATATATGATTTACCAGGCAAAAGTTCTGGGAGCCTCCGCCATTCTTCTTATCTGTGCGATTCTTGATGACCATCAGCTCAGTTCCTATCATCAGCTTTCCCGGGAACTGGGACTCTCTGTTCTCACTGAAGTACACACAGAAAAAGAAATCCAACGTGCTCTAAAGAGCGGTGCTTCTGTCATTGGCATAAATAATCGGAATCTCAAAAATTTCCATGTAGATTTAACTGTATCCAGCAATCTGAGAAAACAGATTCCTTCTGGAGTTCTTCTGATCTCTGAAAGCGGCATCCGGACTCCGCAGGATATTCAATCACTGCACAGCCAGGGAATAAACGGTTTTCTCATCGGGGAGACTCTGATGCGGTCTCCAGACAGAAAAAAAACTTTAACTGCTCTGAGAGGTATCAAAAATGACAAAAATTAAAATCTGCGGACTTTCCCGTCCCTGTGACATTATGTTTGTAAATGAAGCTGTACCTGACTTCTGTGGCTTCATCATAGATGTTCCCAAAAGCCACCGAACAATATCTGCAGAACAGCTGCGACAGCTTCGCCCCCTCCTAAATCCTGAAATTACACCCGTCGGCGTATTTGTCAATGCTCCGGCAGAAGCTGTTGCCTCTCTCTTGAATCAACAGCTTATCTCTGCTGCTCAACTCCACGGGCAGGAAGATGATTCTTACATCTCCCGCCTGCGCTCACTGACTTCCGCTCCAATCATACAGGCCTTTCAGATCCATTCTGTTTCTGATCTTATTCTCGCAGAAAAAAGCCCTGCGGATCTCATCCTTCTGGACAGCGGAGCCGGATCCGGACATACCTTTGACTGGTCTCTTCTCTCTTCTTTCCGGCGTCCTTACCTTCTGGCCGGAGGACTGACTCCAGAAAATATTCCCGCAGCTATTTTAAGCTGCAAACCCTGGGGGATTGATTTAAGCAGTGGTGTAGAAAAAAATCAATTGAAATGCCAACGAAAAATAAAGCAGGCAGTGGAAATATGCCGATGTTACTGACAGGAAAATCAAGCTTTTCATGACAATAAAAAAAGGACTGTATCTCTACAATCCTTTATGAGGCATCGGGGATTCGAACCCCGGACAACTTGATTAAAAGTCAAGTGCTCTA
>OLQH01000921.1_pt1 | contig 27655 bp, 25 predicted proteins | sample 1672671 | NCBI WGS metagenome assembly OLQH01 (sample SAMEA3136712, study PRJEB25190) | human gut metagenome
AATTAACACTATGGCGCATAGCTTGACAGCGCAGTGTCAAGCTTGCGTGTGAACATTAACTAATAAAACTATCACACTTGCAGTAACATTTTTCACATGCTATTATTTACATTATTAACACATATACCAGATATTTTAACAATAGACTATGATAGGGATTATACTATGAAAATCGACAGAGACGATATGCTTGAACTTACGCGCCGTATGAGTGTTGCAAGGAACTGCTTTAGCAGGATCGCAGGCGCTTATATGGATGAAGATGGCTTCGTGGATGAATCTTTTAACACACATTTTCTCAAACTGACAAAAAGTGAACAGGAAAAAAATATTAAGATTGCCAAGGCTATACCTTTTGCAAAGCCGGAAGATGAACTTGTGAATATAGATATGAAACCACAGATGAGAAGTAAGGACAGCCTTTGGCAGCTTCTTATGGCACTCCGTGAGTGTGAACTTAAAAACGATGCCCTGCTCTATAACCTGTATGAATATATCGGTGAGCGTTATGATCCAGGCTATCCTTATGGGATTTATGTATTTTACGGAAATTATGATGTACCTGTAAAAGGTGCTGATAATGAAAGCCAGTGGGAATCAGAGGAGGTGTACAGATTCATGATCTGTGCGATAAGTCCTCTGCACGATGATTATGAAATGGGTACACCTCAGGCTGGTTTTCTGTTCCCGGCATTTGCAAATCGCAGTACTGATGTTACATCCATCAATGTATTTAATGATCCGGGATTATTCTAATTGATCTGTTGGTTCATCTCCTCAACCACTGCATCAATCCCGGCTTCATGCAGTTTATTATTAAAAACTTCATAGTATTCTTTCCAGTCAGCACAATCCTCTGCTTTATTGTTATTAAAATCAAGCAGGGAATCCAGATTATTCACATAGCTTATAATTTCTGATACCGCCTTATACTGGCTTTCTACGACGGAACTGTCGAATGCAAAGTCATCCGCCTGCATTTTTTCACGCAGCTTATCTATATCAGATCTTGTTGTTTTGATTTCCGTATCCACATATGGCTCCATAATCATGCATACCGAAAGATTTCCAAGCGGGATTCTGTACAGATCCAATTCACTCCATTTTTTGTCTGTCTGATATGTATTTCCATCGGATGTGTAGTCTGTGTCTTTTATGCCATATAATAATAACTCAGACATTTCCTTTGTAGTGTCTACCTGATTTAAAAACTCAAGAGCCTGGTCTATATGGTCTGATCCTGACGGTATCACACTGCTTTGTATCAGAACGTCTCCGGCTGCATCATCATATGGTATCCTCACAAGTTCCCGTCCGGTAGGACTGCTCCAAAGATCAAGTGAATCTGTCCTCATAAGTGGAGTTGCATCCCATGCGGCTTTCATGAAATAATCATCCCTGTTTTCCGTATCATCTACAAGCTTTGCGTACCCTTTTTCGCTGAAGGTATTAAGCGTCCCTACCAATTCGTATGTACGGTTGTCATCGAATATATTTTTGATATTTTTCTCATCATCTCCAGCCCAATAACCGGTATATGTATTTTTATCATACATGATCACAGGTGTGTTGGATTCTAATATTCCCCAACCATAAATAAATGGCGTAAGTTCAGGCTTTTCTGCCTTTACTTTTTCGAAAACAGGCTCAAGTTCCGAAAGAGGTTTTTTCAGGTCTTCTACCGTAAGTCCAAGATCTATCATAGTTTCCCGGTCTACCAGCCACCCCTGGCAGGTTTCAACAACAGATCCGACGCCATACCAGTGTCCATCTTCTTCCGTAAGTGTCCAGTATGTATCATCCATGGCTGCTTTTAGCTGCTTGCCTTTTCCCGCAGACAGATAATCTGTCATGTCATACAGCATTTCCTTTGGAAGATTATTCGTAACTCTTCCGTAAACCGAACACAATATATCGGGATTTATACCATTTTTCTGAATATATTGGATAAAATCAGCCATCGTATCATTGAGCGTATATTCCCATGGGATTTTTATCATTATAATGTCAAAATCATTTCCTGAATCTTTGATTGATTCAGATAATTTTTTAACCGCCTTATTGTCATATGTCTTATCTGTAAGTATCAGAAGCGTATCATCCTGTATCTGTAGTGTCTTCACATCATCAACCCATGTCCTTTGATTTATTTCCCCAAAGTCATAATAATACTGTATTGTACGCTCTTCGCTTTCTTCACTTACCTGTGCATTATCATTCCCGCTGTCTTTTGTAGATTGTGTATTTTTTTCTGTTTCACTGGATTTCCCATTACAACCTGCCATTAATCCCAGTGCCATAATTACCACAAGTCCCGATGCCATTAATCTTTTCCGCATAAAAAATCCCCCTTCCATGCTGTACTTTAAATACCATTCTCTTTGTATCTATAGTGTAACATGAAAAGGGTGTTTTAATGATTAAGGAAAGATTAAGGGTTTGTTATGACATCTGTAAAATTGTCACTTTTCATCTCTTAATTTTTCTATTAAGCTGTATACGTCAGGACGTCTTTCTTTAAGATGTTTATCAAGCAGATGCCGCCTCTCTGCAAATTTTTCTGCAAGCTCCGGATGTTCTTTTGCTATGCGCTCATGTACATCTCGTCTGTGCGCTTCAATGTGTGCAGCAAGTGTCTTCTCATCCTTGCCGGAGATATTGACGATCTCCTTGAGATGTTCCTCCAGATGCTCAAGCCACTCATCCTGATCAAATTCATCCATGTGCGCCCAGCGTCCATGCATGATTTTTTCGACATCCTTTGTCTTTTTAAGCTGTTCTATCTGCAGCTTTATCTGCTTTTCTATCTGTTCCTCACTCTCTGAACCGAATGCCCAGACAAATTCCTGAACTCTGTTGTCTGCACGCTTTCTTGATGCACTGCGGGCAGCATTGTCCACGCCTCCCTCTAGCGGATAAGGTCTGTTTATTCCCATATCCTTAAGCGCAATATGTATCGTTCTTCTGACACAGCCATCCTCTATGAGATATCCCAGTCCAAGTTTTCGAAGCTGGTCGTTAAGCCCGGCAATGTGCTCTGTCATATAAAATTTTATGCCTTTTTCCTTTAATGATTTATGAAGTATCGCAATGCTATCTGCTGCAGTGATGTCTATGCTGCCGATCGCACCGGCATCTATTATTACGGCCTTTGTATCAGATTTTATACTATCTTCTATGTCCCGCACCAGCACCTGTGAATTGGCAAAAAACAGGCTGCTGCTGAATCTGTAAATGATCACGCCATCAACCGCATGTATATTTGTGCTCTCTGCCATATCCCTGAAATGGCTGTGTCCCGGCTGCACTCCCAAAAAACATCTGGCCGGTTTTGAGGTTCTTATTATCATTTCTGCGAACGAGAGGATAATTCCTATGAGGACTCCATTTATCGTACCAAGGATCAGTACTCCCAAAAACGCTCCGGCAAATATGAAGAATTCTGTGCGGCTTACCTTCCACAGCCTCTTTGCCAGATGAAATTCTGTCGCTCCCATAAGAGCAGATATGACTATTGCCGTAAGCACAGGTATCGGCAGATAGCCTATGAATCCTGTACAAAAAAGCAATACAACTATCATCGATAATCCGGCAACAATCCCGGTAAGCTGCGTTTTGCCGTCATACTGCTCACTCATTGCAGTTCGTGATACAGATCCATTTATCGGACAACAGCCGGTAAATGCGGCCGCCATATTTCCTATGGCAAACGCCAGTATCTCCTGATTATCGTCTATACGGTATCCATTTTTCTGTGCAAAATTATTTTCTGCCAGAAGTGTCTCCGCCATTATGACTACCGCAACAGACAGGCTTATGACGATTATCTCAGTCACTTTCACTGCCGAAAAATCCGGTATACACCAATCCGGCATTCCCGGTTCAACCGTAGAAAGTGTTGGCACATTCCATTCCTTTACCGGTCCAAAATATGTAAAAAGCGCTCCGGCTGCCATGAGTACAACTGCCATCGGAAACTTTGGCATGATCTTTTTGCTTATCAGAAGTATCGCAAGTGCGATAGCTCCCATAAGCAGTGCTGCTGTATTTATCTGTTTTAAAGTTTCACATATGTGTTCCGCAAGCTCAAAAAGTTCACCTGTCCCAGCAGTTCCGCCCATAAGCTTTGGCACCTGCATGAGTATTATCGTCGTGCATATTCCTGTGATAAAACCACCCATAACAGGTGCGGATATATAGTTTACGAGTTTTCCGGCTTTCATAAGGTAAAATGCCAGAAGCCACAGTGCAACGAAAAATGTAAATACAGGAACAACTGTAACAGCCTCGCTGCTGCCACTCTCTATCCCCATGCTAAGCACTGCCGCACCGACCAGCGCCGCCGGAGCCGCATCTACTCCAAATATGAACTGCGGTGATGTCGAAAGCAATGCAAACAGTATTATCGGAAAAACCGATCCATACAGTCCGTAAACTGCCGGAAGCCCTGCTATCTGTGCATATCCCATTGATATAGGGATTGAAACCGCCATGATTATGATTCCCGCAAGCAGATCCTTGGGGAGATTTTTGAAGTTGTAATTTTTAAGTGTAGGTGCAATATTTGGTTTCATTAATCTTCTCCTGTTGCGTCCTGATATTCCTTACTGCTGACACCGCCCCATGTGGTCTTATCAGCTGATATAACCTGACCTGTACCCTTTTTTACGGCATAAAAGCCTAGTATCTTCGCATCTGCGCCCACCTGTTCCTGCTGATATACGAACAGATCACACTTGCCATTCTCTGAAACTCTGTCATAAACAAGATGCTTTTCACAGGTAACACCATTTGAATCATCGGTTTCAAAAATCGCATAGAAGCTGCCCTTCGCAGTAAAACCATAACTTACTTTATCTGGATCACCATCGGTTATTTCACCTGTGTCCATCATATATTGGTAGACCGCCAGACTTTCTGCAAACACTGCTGATTCTGTATATGTGGTTTTCGATTCATCGGAAGAGCTGTCTTGTTCCTGAGAGAAATCCTCTGTCTGAGTATCATTTTCAGTACTGTTGCCCTGATCCGAATTTTCCGAGTTGTTCGTGCCTTTCTGATTTTCATCATCTGAACTATTTGCGCCATTCTGACTTTCATCAGTACCATTTAACTCACTTTCAAGACCATATTCTATATACTCTTTTGTGGTCAGATTTTTTCTCAAAAACGGGCCAACCTTTAGATTGTAATAGTCTTCCGAAACATAGCCGTTTCCAGAACTCATGTATATCAGACCACCCGGATACTCTGCAAGTTCCTCATCCATACCTATAAAAGCCATTATCTGATAGATAACAAGTGCTGCCATCAGACAAAACCACATCACCACCAGGCAACTGTTTTGAAATATTTTCACTCCATTAGACTTAGTTGAAATATTGTCTTTAAACAATATAAGTTTGATAATCCATAATAGCGACAATATTATGCATCCCGCAGATGTGAGCATGATCGATGACATCTGATACCAGCTTCTATAATGATAACCCTCAGGCAAAATCCCGATTATCCCGTAAAAGAATCCTGCATACAATACTAGTACCGCCGTGATAATAAGCAAAACCGGCCACTTGCGTCTAATTTGATTATGATTGTAAATAGTCTGTTGCAGATCCATTTTTCCACATCTAGGAGAAAACAGAAATGCTATTTCATCATTCGTCATCTGTTTAGACTTCGGTGGAATTGCATAGCAGTTATTTAATACTTCCTCCCAGCCATGTTTATCACTTAAGTACAAAGCTGCCGCTTTATAAAAATAAAACTCTCTCAAATACTGTAGTTTCAGACAGTCAGTGCGAACCATTTCCAAAGCCTGTATAGCCAGATCATAGTGTCCCATAAGGATCTGCTGTTTTGCCATCTGGATCAGTGTAACAGCCTGAAGCTGCTTATTATCTTTATATCGGGTTCTGTACAAAGCCAGATTGTAATCGTGCTTATCCTGAAGATTCCATTTTTCTGTCTTTTTTGCCGATATGATTATGCTCGCATACATGAGCATAATCAGAAATACCAGATAAGATACCAGAAGTAACATGCATGATTCCAGCATTCCCATTGTATAATCCTCACGCTGTCCAGTTCCGATAATAAGGCATACACCTAAAATGCCGCCTATCATAACTAGAACTCTGTAAATCTGTACTATCGTTTTCTGCCATAAGCCATTTTGATAACCGGTTGTAAATGGTGCGTTTGGATTTGAAATATCATAGTAATTCATAGAAGCCGCCTTTCATACTAATTCTTTATCAGTATTTTATATTGTTATACTTTTCTTAATCCCTCACTTTTTTGCCGATTAAATAAAGTATAACACTGTTTTTTCTATAAAACAGCCTAAAATACAAATATACTCTTCTCAATCTCATAAAAAATCATAGATTAAAAAGAGTATACATTATTCCATCTTATTTAGATATGTGCAATTTTCTTCTTTGTACACAACTCCCATATTAAGTATGTCACTATAAGGAGTACACCTGTTGAAAGCCACGCAGCCGGATCTGCATAACACACACCAGTATAGCCAAAAGGCTTTGCAAGTATTGCTATGGCGATCACTCTCGCAGCAAGCTCCATCACTCCGCTGAGCATCGGAACAAGTCCGCGGTTTAATCCCTGTAATCCATTTCTATAGGCAAAAATCCAGGCCAGTGGCAGCATAAATATACTTGCGATACGTAGATATCTCATTGCATAGTCCATATCAGCAGCCGTAGGCGATGTGATAAACCAGCCTATCATGTGCGGTCCCACAAAGCAGTTGATTGCGGCTGCTAAAACAGCACAACCTATGCAGATCCAGAAGCACGATTTCATTCCCTTGAAAATACGATCATATTTTCCCGCTCCCAGGTTCTGTCCACAATATGTTGCAGCAGCCGTTCCAAGTGTTGGCATAGTCTGCGTTGCAATATTATTGACCTTTGATGCCGCTGTAAATGCCGCAACCACCTGTGATCCAAATACATTGACAGCAGCCTGGAAAATCATAGTTCCAATAGCTGTGATAGAATAGTTGAGCGCCATCTGGATACCGATTGACAGCATATGCCATATTCCATTCCAATCCATATAATAGTCATCACGATGCGTGCGCAGTATATCGTATTTTCTAAACATTACTATAAATGACAGGACTGCAGCAAGTCCCTGCGAAATTACCGTTGCATATGCAGCTCCAGCCGTTCCGGCTTTCACAACGACTATGAAAAACACATCAAGTATTATATTGAGCACCGATGAAAATATGAGAAAATACAGCGGTGTCTTACTGTCACCTATGCTTCGCAAAAGTCCTGATGCCACATTGTATGACATAGTGCAGAAAATCCCCGCAAAAATAGCCTTTATATATGCATCCGCCATATTCAGAATATTCTCCGGTGTGTTCATCCATATAAGAAACTGCTTTGATGCGAGCACTGTCGGTATCGTAAGCACTGCCGAAACTATCACCGTCAATATGATAGCAAGCGCAACATAATGCTTGAGCAGTTTTTCGTTTTTCGCCCCAAATGCATGGCTTACCATGACTCCGAAGCCCTGTGCGATCCCGTTCGCAAATCCCAGTACCAGAAACATAAGACAGCCTGTTGATCCAACCGCAGCAAGTGCGTCTGATCCAAGATACTGGCCTACTATGATCGTATCAACCATGTTGTAAAACTGCTGGAACAAATTTCCCATCAAAACAGGGATTGAAAACATCAGAATGATCTTCATTGGATTACCTTTGGTCATATCCGTTTTCATGTGTAAATCTCCTTCTCCAAATCGTAATAAAGTTCCCCACGATTTATTATTTTATGTAATTGTTTATATATTTTTACATAAAATAAAGTGTGTGAACCAAGCAATTTTTTAAACCTCGTCCACACATTATATACACATATATTTTAGTATTCAAGTACTATTTTACAATTTTATAACTTAATTTTTCTCGTTCTGTATATTATCACATTCTTATCAACCTATTTAATATCTTTCAATGCTTCCAGATATCCCAATAATCTTTCCTTCTGCTTTGTCTGCAGATTTCTGAAAGTTTCAAGCACTATGCCCTCATCATTATTCAGTGCTGCCAGATAGTCCGATCCTTCATCAGCGGTCATATCTCTTTCTGACAGCAATTCATATGGTGTCACATGTAGCACCTCGCATATTTTCAGTATCTTATCCGCTGATGGATTAGTCTTTTTCCTTTTCCAGTCACTGATCGTGCTTTGAGAGATTCCTGTCTGTGCCGCAAAATCCTTCTGTGACATTCCATTTTTATCTAATAGGTAAAATATCTTTTCACTTATTATCAATATGTTCTCTCCCCTCTCGACTTATTTATACAATAACTATTTGCCTATTATCTCATTATACAAAGCTGTTTTATCTGAACAATTTTCGGTAGCATCTGTCCAGCTTACTATCCTATTAGTATCATCTGTGCTATCAATTACAGATTTTATAAGCTCCATATCATACTCTGCCGGATCATCGAAAAAAGCTTTTAGAATCGTTATTGACATTCTTTTTATTTTCTGCTGCTCCTCTTTTGCCTTCTGCTGCTCCTCTTTTGCCTTCTGCCGTTCATCCTCCCCGAACTTACGCCATTCCTCTGCTTCTTTACGCAACTGTTGTATATCGATTTTTTCCATATTCTCAAATAGATAACCCAATTTGTGTTCCCTCACTTTCTGAACCGCATCATCAGTTTCCTCTGCCGAAATATGAATCTTAGTACATAGTGATCTAACCACTGCTGCTATAATATCTATAACCTGCTCAGAAGAATTATGGATTATAGAATCAATCTTATCCTTCTCTATGTCCCTGAAATTTGTAATGTCATCAGCCGTCTGAAACTTATTTATCAGCATCAGCAACGACATCTCATCTTCCCGAGCCAGCAGTTCTTCATCTGAGAAATCATGATTTCTGACGACAATATACTTGAAATCAGGTATATATGGACGAAGAATATCAGAAAACATTATCCTGTCCCTAAGATACATATCTGCTGTCCATTCTTTCTTACCCTCATAATAAACGACCGGAATGATCGGAGGATACCTGAACGACTTATTTTTACCTATTTTACCACGTTCTGATAAAAAAGTCTTCTCATATTCTGCCCATATGCATGCCATATATTTAAGAAGCTGCATTGCTACATTATAATCGACATCACTTTTATGATCTATCAATGAAATCATATAAAACAATTCCTCATAATCCTCTATGTGAATACGTATACGTTTAACCGTATCTGCTTCATACTCTATTCCAAAATATGAACTGAATCGTTCTGTAACGTCTTCCAGATCCTCCGGCTGCACATTCTTGAGCAGCGGAATATTAATATTATCTCTGATAAACTGCGCACAAAGAATATTATTCTTAAAAATAGTCTTACTGTTAATGTCCCCAATATGCTGATTTACATCTCTCATAGCATGATCTCCTTTTCTTTTTGTATTATACGTATCGTATATACGTTATACTATTTGAAATAAAACTAATTGTCAATACTTTTATAGCAATAAATCATCGAAACTTTAAAAATTGCTTTTGATGTATTGTCAATTTTACGCAAAAAAGGACTGCGCAATTATTTTATTGCGCAATCCATATTTTCACTCTCTACTATTTTTTAATCCTGTTTTTCTTGGATATATTCCATTTTTTACTGTTACTTTTGTATATTTTCAACCTTTACCTGTTCTTTAATCATTATCCGATAATTTACATATCTCTTGATCAGATAATATACAACAGCCCACAGCGGCACTCCTATAAAAAGTCCGACTATTCCAAACAATCCATTTCCAAGGAAGATCGCAAATACCACCCAGAATGGAGAGAGCCCGGTTGACTGTCCTAAAATCTTTGGTCCGATTATGTTTCCGTCTACCTGCTGCAAAATTGCTATAAAAATAATAAACACAATTCCCTTTGACGGACTGTCCAATAATATAAGAACCGCACTCGGTATTGCTCCGATATATGGTCCAAAGAACGGAATCAGATTAGTGACCCCAACGATCACACTAACAAGAGCAACATAAGGCATTCTGAGTATCAGGCAGCATACAAAACAAATAACACCGATTATAAAGGAATCTATTATCTTTCCGCTGATAAACCCTCCGAATATCTTATCACTTTCCTTTACTACACTTACGATCACATTTGTCTGACGTTCATTGAAAAAAGCATTTATACCTTTTTTAATCTGCCTGCGGAATGTTTCCTTGCTTAAAAGCACATATATAGCAACAATAAAAGCTACAAGGCAATTTACTGCTGTTCCAAATATCCCCATTATCCGGTCTATAACAACAGAAACCTGTCCCAGCATATCTGACTTGATCCAGTTTGTGATGTAATTCATGATATTATCATAAAATCCGTTTATTGCATTTCTGACTTTCTCATTATTTTTTGCAAGCTCCATAAGTTTTCCTACCAGATTCTGAATCTGTTCAGGAAGTGAATACACCAGATTGCTTATATTGGTATATATTTGCGGAACGACCATCATTATGAGAAGAGCAATTACTGCTAATACTATTATCACACTTATGAAAATAGACAATCCTCTCATGGAAACTTTCTTCTTTGTCTTCTTTTCTATAAATTTTCCCAGACTACGATCCAGATGTCTTTCATAAAACTCAACCACAGGATTAAGCAGATATGCTATAACAATTCCCATTATTATAGGCATAAGTATATTGCAGACACGAAGTATCTGGTCAAGTATAGAATCAAATCTGAATAGCAAAAATACAAGAAGTATGGCTCCTGCCATGGCCATAAATAATGACAGTCCCTTTGACCATGCCAATTTCAATGTTTTTTTTAGTTTGTCCTGCTGCATCTGACAGACCTCCCGGATTATTATTAATCAGAAATCATTCCCATCTGTTTAGTCAGACAATACTACTTAGTGTTCCGGGCGGGTGCCAATATTTATAACACTCTCCCCACTGATCAGTTCAAATGGGATTATTTCATGTGTCACCGGTTTGTTAAGGTCTATCATATTAAAAAGCATCTCAACACTTCTGGCTGCCATATCCTTATGCGGCTGTCTGATAGACACGATTTTTGGATTATAATACTGTGAAAGCACAGATCCATCAAAACCGGTTATAGATATATCATCCGGTACTTTTAAGCCTTTGTCAAGTATTGCTCTTATCGCACCTATAGCCATCACATCTGAAATTGCATAAACAGCTGTGATTTCTATATCCTTCTCCAAAAGGCGTTCCATCGCCCTGTATGCACTATCATATGAGAATCTGGCTCTCTCATAATATCTTTCATCTGGAACTATTCCGTTTTTTTGGAGACTGTTAATATATCCGTTATGACGTAAAATAGCTGTCTGGGATAATTCCAGATTGGCTCCTATCTCGGCGATCTTAGTGTGTCCGTTTTGAATGAGATAATCGACAACGGTCTCTCCCGCCTTCTCATCATCAATAGACAAAGACGAAAGCTTATCTACATCCCAGCCCTTTGCACAAGTTGTAACAATAATGCAAGGCACTGATACCTCAGAAAATTCTTCGGTAAAATCGTCACGGCTTCCCCCAAGAAAAATAACACCAAGCGGCTTTCTCTCTCTGCATATCCTTATCGTCTCATTTCCGATATTATCATCCTCATCCAGATATGTGATATTTAAAGAATAATCTGATCTGTCAACAACACACTGGATTTCCTCGATTATATTCGCAAAGAGCATATTTGATGTACCTTTGACAAGAACATATATATTTCTTGAGCTTGTCTGCTTCAGCCTCTTGGCGTTTGTATTTGGCACAAAATTATGTGCTTTTACAATTTCCATTATTTTATTTTTCGCTTCAGGACTTACATCCTGTCTATTATTTAAAACTCGGGATACCGTTGTTACAGAGTATCCCGATTCTTTTGCTATATCTACAATTGTCACTGTTTTTCCCCATATAAATGTTTTCATAAATTATATCAATAAGCATTCTCACAGATATAATTTGTTATGCCAATTATATCATACCTTCAAAATTCCACCAACCTGTCAATTGTATTTTAGATAAGTTTCGTTGGTCCTTGTATACCTAGCCCTTTACCGCTCCTGCTAACACACCTTCTATAATATATTTCTGACAGAAAATGTAAAAGATCACAATTGGTAAGATTGCAAGTACAAGCATCGCCATCATTGCTCCCCAGTCAATCATTCCATGGCTCTGCTTCAGATACTGAATGGCAATCGGTATGGTTTTATACCTGTTTATATTAAGAACAAGTGAAGGAAGAAGATAATCATTCCATACCCACATTGCCTCAAGTATTGCTACAGTCACTGCAGTTGGACGAAGTATCGGAAATACTACACGGAAGTATGTCTGTAAAGGTGTACATCCATCTATCATAGCAGCCTCTTCTATCTCAAGTGAAATACTCTTTACAAATCCGGTAAACATAAATACCGCAAGCCCTGCACCAAATCCAAGATAAACGATTATTATACCGAACGGATTTGAAAGATGAAGCATATTTGCAAATTTTGAAAGAGTAAACATTACCATCTGGAATGGTACGATCATTGAAAAGAGACAAAGTGTATACATGATTTTTGTGCCCTTTGTCTTAACTCTTACTATATACCAAGCGCACATTGAGCAACAAAGTATTATAAGAAGTACAGATCCGATCGTTATGAAAAGTGAATTTCCAAAACAATCCCAGAAATTTGTCTGGCGAAGTCCATTTGTGTAATTCTGCAATCCATAGAAAATCTGTTTCATTCCTGCCGTAAATGCATCCCAGCCATCAGATAATTTTGCTGAGCTTATTCCAAACGGATATCTGAATATAAAAGCTTTTCTCTTAAACGAGTTCAAAATAACTATTAAAATAGGAAGTATCCAAACTACTGATAAAATTCCAAATATTATTGAAAGTACCCAGCCATGCTTAGCCTGACGTACTGTACTGACCTGTTGTTCTTTATTTTTAGCCATTAACCCTGTACCTCCTTGCTTGTCGTAATCTTATTCTGTACAAGAGCGATAAGTGCTACAAGTATAAAGAAAATTACGGCCTTTGCCTGACCTACACCCTGCCAGCCTGTTGTTCCATACATAGTGTCGTAAATATTTAATGCGAGAAGCTGTGACAGTTTTCCCGGATTTCCACCTGTAAGAGCGAGGTTCTGGTCAAAAAGCTTAAATCCATTTGTAAGCGTAAGGAATGTACATATTGTAATTGTAGGCATCAGCATAGGAAGTGTCACATGACGGATAAGCTGCCATGAGCTTGCTCCATCTATCTTTGCTGCCTCTATAAGTTCTCCCGGAATATTCTGGATTCCAGCTATATAGATTATCATCATATATCCTATCTGCTGCCAGCACACAACAATTATGAGTCCCCAGAAAGCTGACCACTCCGAACTTATTATTGTCTTTGAGTAGTTCTGTAATATTGCGTTAAAGATCATTAACCATACATAAGAAAGTACGATTCCGCCTATAAGGTTTGGCAGGAAGAATACTGTACGGAAAATATTAGTTCCTCTGATTCCTTTTGTAAGCGCCATTGCGATTCCGAAAGATACCAGGTTTATGATAAGTACAGAAACTAGTGTAAATAACGCTGTATACCATATAGAATGTATAAATGATGTGTCTACACTGCCGTTTACAACAAAAATCCTCGAATAGTTTTTAAAACCGACCCATTTCCAGTTAGATACTGTAGTGAATTTACAAAATGATAAAAATATTCCATATAAAAACGGTACGATAAATCCAATAGTAAATGCTAACATAGTTGGAAGTGCAAAAATACAGAAATATTTCTTAGTTGCTTTTTCCATGATAATCCCTTTCCTTGTTGTGCGTCTGCCTTACGGTGCCGGGAACTCCCGGCACCATTTTCCCGACAGACATTACTTTATAATTACTTTTTATTTCTCATTTGAAAGGTTCCAGTAATATGCCCACTGATCAACAAATGCTTTCTCTACGTCATCCCATGAACCACCACGCTCTGTGTACTCTGTAAGAGGAGCAACTACATCGGCTCTCCAGCTGTCAACTGAAGGTGTCGCATTAAATGACCATGCTACAGATGTTTTTCCATCTTCTACATATTTAGAAGCCATTGTTGCAAAACCATTCTTAGAAGCGAAATCTCCTGTGAATGTATCAAATGGAGCAGATAATCCCATTGTCTCTGTTATAGCTTTACGTCCATCATCACTTGTAATAACCCACTCTAAGAAATCAAGTGTAGCATCGATATTTTTCTGATCTGCTTTTGCATTTACTGCCCAATGATTCTCTGTACCAACTGCAAGTCCTTCGTTTGCATCGTCAACACCAAAGTAAATAGGCATCATAGAAAGATCTTCCTGTTTAACTGTGTATCCTTTCTCGTTATCAGGAGCAAATGCTGCATATTCCCAATCACCATTCTGATAGAATACTGCTTCTTCCATTCCAAGCTCTGCTTCTGCATCAAAGCTTCCTGAATCAAGTGTAGCTTTGTCTGCTGCTGAAGTATTTGTGTACATATCCCAGACTCTCTTGTAGTTGTCAAGATATGTTCCCTTGATTTCTCCCTGGCCTGCTGTGAGATCACATCCTGCATCCTTGAACTCATAGTAAAGTTCGATACCTGCAAGATGTCCTGAGAATCTCCAGTTTGATCCATCATCAAGTCCTGCTGAAGCGAATGCTTCTGTAATATGTGTACCACATGCCTCATTGATCTTATCAACATTTGAATTGATATCTGTTGCAACCTTCTCTAATGTATCAAGATCTTTTATATCATCTACAGACTTTATAACTGCATCCGGATAGTTTTTACAATAGCTTTCAAGAATAGCTTTGTTGTAAATAATTCCGTAGCACTCGTAGCAGTTAGCCACTGCAGCAACTTTTCCATCATATTCAAGTGAAAGTGATTTGTCTGACTGATGTTTATAAATCTCACTGTCCTTTAAGTCATATATGTAATCTGCATACTCTGCGCAATCAGATGTGCTTCCGATATTGAAGATTGTAGGTGCTTCTTTCTTTGCAAGCTCTGACTGGAGCTGTGTCTTATACTGTCCGTCAGCTGCTGTTACAACAGTTACATCTACACCCTTCTCGTCTGAATACTCTTTTGCAAGATCCTGCCATGCCTGATCTGTCTCTGGCTTGAAATTCAGCATGTAAACCGAACCACTATCTGATGACTTTTTGCTTCCTCCATCTGAACCACATCCGGCAAACATAGAAGCTACCATTGTTGTAGCGAGTAACATTGTTACTAATTTCTTTTTCATTTTTAACCCTCCTGAAAAAATATGTTTTTGCAAGCTTCCGAAAACTTTTTCGGTATTGTTTGCGGTAACGTTTTCACAAGTAAAATTATACAGCGCTTTCGTTATATTTCGCAATACCTTTTTGTTTTTTCTACATATATTCCAGTTTATAATGTGATTTTTTATGCGATTTGCACAATGAAATTATTTTTCTTTCATAAGAAAAGCAGTAAGAAATTACTATTTTAAAAAAAGTGCTCAAAAATATATAAGTGCTTTTGTGCTATTTTTTTATATACTTTTGGGCATAAAAAAAGCCGAATGACCCCGGCAGCACAACTGGCTACCTTCGTTTACCATCCGGCTCTTAGCATCTTCCTGTCAAAAAATGAAGAAATGTGACAGGTTCTTTTCCTCGTTTCTGTGTTTCCCTGACATACTTTTGGTAACTGGCTACAACCTGTCCAAAAGACATCTCTGGATTAATCGTATACATACAATCACCTCCTGATATTATAAACGCAATGTTTATTTGAAGATATCCACATATCTTCTTCATTGCGACTATAATATACACCCTGCTTTGGCAATTGTCAACAATTTAAACGTAAAATTTTTGTGCATTTTGTATAAATCAAGGTACATGCTTCGTTAATAAAGAATTAACACAAAATATAAAATAAATTACTTTAAAGCTTTTTATTAAAACTACCAGCTATAAGTTCAAGCTTCTGGCTGCGCGACAGCTGTTTGATTCTGGCCTCACGGCTCATAGCCTCCTGTTTTGTCAGAAACTTTTCATAATATACCAGTTCTACCGGACGACGGGTTTTTGTATATTTTGCTCCCCTGCCTGAATTATGTGCCTTTAACCTTTTATCCAGATCATTTGTCCATCCTGTGTACAGGCTTCCATCTGAGCATTTTACTATATATGTAAAATTTTCCTGTGACATTTATTTTGCCTCTACTGATACTTCTGATAAATTGCCGACACAGTAACCATTCCTGCTGCGCTTTTTCATTCTGTAAAGCATTTCATCCGCTATATGCAGAAAATCCCAGACTTTATTATTTTTTTCCGGTACATCACAGCATACTCCCTGCGAAATAGTCACGATCGGTAATGCTTTTGAGTATTTATGCGGTATATTAAGGTTCATGACCTTTTCCTTCAGCTCTTTTGCGTACAGCTCTGCGTTTTCCATAGATACGTTTTCATAAATGATCACGAACTCATCACCGCCATATCTTGCACAAAATCCACCATATTTTTCTGTGATTTCAGATATGCATTCTGCCACACTGATAAGACACTGGTCACCTGCCTGATGTCCATAATTATCGTTGTACTCTTTGAAATAATCCACATCAAGTATCTCTATCGCAAACCGCTGCTTCTGTTCATATGCACGATTAAATATCCTGTCCGCATACATATTTAGTTTGCCTCGATTAGCAAGTCCTGTAAGTGAATCTGTCTCTGATTTTTCTGCAAGTATGAGATTTTCCATTTCGACAGCTTTTCTCTCACGGTTTGCCCTTTCAAGACGATTTCTTAAGTTAAGCACATTATTCATCATCTCTTTAGATTCTTTTTCCATCTTTACCGAGATTTCGTAATAGAGCCCTGCCGCCTGCAGATATTCGGCATTTTTATTATGTTTTTTATAAAATTGTATCTTCAATGAAATCGCTTTTAGCTGCATATTTGTAATATTAAAATTACGGATCATCGGATCCAATGTATCCAATATATGCCAGAATTCACTTTCTTTATCACATTCCAGAAGCATTTTGGCATATAAAAAATAATCATCCAACATATCCATGAATGCTATATTTTCAGATACTTCACCATCTATCCTTGCTATACATTCATCACATTTTTTGCATTGTCCACTTTTGTGATAAAAAAGTGCCTTGCTTATTAACACCCCAATCTTGTCCAGATGATCGCCTTTATCCCAATTCTCATTCATTATCCTGTCAAATATTTCTTCTACACCATCGTATTTTCCCTGCATCACATAACATGTGATCACATTCTCATATATACACATTGTGGTTGAATTATACATCGGCTGATCTTTTTGGTTTCTCCAGAAGGATAACGATTTTTCCAGATAAATAAGTGCTTCAGCATATCTTCCTGCCTGTATATTCAGACCGCCACAGTTAATATTTATTATTGCCTCATCCATGGCCAGATTATATTTATTACAATACACCAGACCATTAAGGAAATAATCGTATGCGACCGGTAAATTGCCTCTGTTTACTGCTATGATCCCTATGACATTATAACATCTTGCTATGTATTCCCACTGCTTTGACAGCTCAAGATATTCCAGTGCCTTATATGTCGTGTCAAAAAACTTATCCCCATCATTTAAACAGTAATATGTACCTGATAGATGATAATATGCATATCCAAGTATTTTTACATCGTTATTGTGCATTCCGTACTCTATCAGTTTATTGCAATATTTCAAGGTGAGCTCAGCATCTTTCCTATAACTGTCAAGAACACCCTGAAGCCATTGTTGTATTATCTCATTGTATTCTTTAAATTCGATCACTCAGCCCACCTCTGCTTTTATATTTTTCCGAAATATATCATTGGATCCATAGCTGTTCCATCCTGCTCCAATGCAAAATATATATTTGGTCCCTCGACCAGATAATACTTAGTCGGTTCATCTACATATCCTATTATAACGCCTGCGTCAACTATATCTCCCTGACTGTAGTTTAGATCCTTAAGCTGGCCATATATCGCTATAACTCCATCCCCTAGATCCTGAACTATCGTGCATCCTGTTTCCTCACTGTCATAGATATCTATGATCTTTCCACGAGCCACAGCACAAACCTCCTGATCCTGCTGTGCCCGTATCACCATTCCACGATTATACTGATACTGGTCAAGTGTCGGAAAATATATAGTTTTTTCCATTGAAAATGGAATCAGTACATCACCTTTTAACGGCCAGTTTTTTATGCTATCCTGGGCAAAATGTACTTCTTCCTGTTTTTCTGATGCAGACTCTGTATTTTGGATAATCTCCTCTGTCTGGCTTTCTGTTTCCTTTTCCGGCAACTTCTGGACCTTCTTTGGTGTTTCCTTTTCTGTCGGCTCTACTATAGATGAAACCTGGGAAATCTCTGTTGGAACCTGCTCTTTGTTTACGATTTTTGTTGAATATACTGCCGCAAATCCTATGGCTCCGGCCACAAGACATGCCGCTGCTGCAATATGTTGTTTTTTCATAGGACATTACCTCCATCATCAGAATAGTCTCTGATAATATTGTTTCCGTCCTATATTTTTTTATTCAATTTATTTTTATTTGACAAGCTTTTTGCCTATTATATTGCTAAGGCAGGCGAATTGTTCAAGGCTTAATGCCTCTCCACGTATATTTACAGGCACTCCAAGCTCTTCTATGCTCTGCTGAATCTGCTCTTTTGTGAGATTGATCCCACCATAATTATTAAGGCCGTTGGCTAGTGTCTTTCTGCGCTGGTTGAATGAGGCTCTTATAACTTTAAACATAAGCTTTTCGTCCTCTACCTGTACAACCGGCTGCTGATGGCGCCTTAACGATATAACCGTACTTCCCACTTTTGGCTGTGGCATAAAACAGCTTGGCGGAACATTTACAACTATCTGAGGCTTAGAATAATACTGCACTGCAAGTGAAAGAGCACCATAATCTTTTGTTCCCGGTCCTGCCTGCATTCTGTCTGCGACTTCCTTCTGCACCATTACTGTAATGCTCTCTATCGGCACATGGCTTTCAAACAATCCCATTATAATAGGTGTTGTGATATAATACGGAAGATTCGCAACAACTTTTATTGGTCTGCCATTATTGTATTCTCTGGCAAGTTCATTTATGTCCACCTTTAATATATCATCATTTATTATTCTGACGTTATCATAAGCACTTAAAGTGTCTTTAAGTATCGGTATAAGGTTTGTGTCTATCTCAACAGCTATAACCTGACGTGCATTCTCGCATAAGTACTGTGTCATCGTTCCGATTCCAGGTCCGATCTCGAGCACCATGTCCTCATCCGTCACTTCCGCTGCATCTATTATATCCTCGAGAACACCTGTATTTATAAGAAAATTCTGACCGAATTTCTTTTGAAAATTAAAATTATATTTCTGCAATATTTCTATTGTATTTTTAGGATTTCCAAGTACTGCCATTTTATTCCTCTCCGAAATTTATCTGTCTTGTACCTATTTTGTTATTGTTCACACCTGACAGTGTGAATAGTAAACTTATTTTACCATAATTATTTATTTTTGTGCAGATATAATAATATAAAAGTTTTTATATCATGTGCGTAAGCACATGATATAATGAGCGTAAGCGGATTATATCTATATGCAGACCAGAGCTTTAATATAAATCAAGGAGAAAAATATGATATTCGAAACACATGCACATTATGATGATGAAAAATTCAAAAATGATCAGGATGAAACCATAAAAAGAGTTCACGACAGCGGAGTTGATCCTATCATAAACGTCGGAGCCTCAATTGGGTCTACAAAAACAACTCTTGCCCTTGCGGAAAAATATGACTTTATCTATGCCGCTGTCGGAGTCCATCCAAGCGATATTTCCGATCTGAACGAAGAAACATTCGACTGGCTGAAAAAACAGACCATGCTAGAGAAAACTGTTGCTGTCGGTGAAATCGGTCTTGATTATTACTGGGACAAGGAACCTGATATCCAGGAAGCACAGCGCTATTGGTTTAAACGTCAGCTTTCCCTTGCAAAAGAATCCTCTCTTCCGGTCATCATCCATTCCCGGGATGCGGCTGAGGATACAATGCAGATAATGAAAGAAGCCTGTGCACAAGGCATCGAAGGTGTTATCCACTGCTATTCCTACTCAAAAGAAATGGCACTTGAATTTATAAAACTTGGATTTTATATCGGCGTTGGCGGTGTCGTTACATTCAAGAATGCCAAAAAGCTTGTCGAAACTGTGGCAGAAATTCCACTTGATCGTATTCTTTTGGAAACAGATTGTCCATATATGGCACCTGAACCAAAGCGAGGAACGAGAAATGATTCCTCAAATATTCCATATGTGATAGAAAAAATCGCATCTATAAAAGGTATAACTGCCGGCGAAGTAGAAAAGATAACCCGCAAAAACGCATTTAACCTGTTTAGAAAAATAAAAAGGTGGGAATAACCCACCTTTTATATATGTGTATATTATGTATATACCAAAAATTTTTAGTTTCCTGATGGCATAAACGGCCTTATTGCACCTGCAAGCTGTGAAACAGGCATGCTCTGAAGCCATATGCGTCCCGGGCCGGTAATTACTGTATTGAAAAGTCCTTCTCCTCCAAAAACTGCATTTTTAAATCCCGGTACAGTCTGGATATCGATCTGACAGCTGCTCGTCATTGCCGCAAGGTATCCAGTGTCTATTACAAGCTGCTGGCCTGCAGCAAGTTCATATTCCTTAATATATCCGTCAAACTCCAGAAACACAAGTCCATTTCCTGAAAGACGCTGCATAATAAAACCTTCTCCGCCAAATAAACCAGAGCCTAAGCGCTTCTGGAAGAAAATAGAAAGCTCTACACCCGCTGTAGAAGCGAGAAATGCTGATTTTTGTGCAACTATCTCTTGTCCCGGTCCAATCTGGAATGCCCGTATACATCCCGGAAAACTTGATGCAAATGCTATCATTCCCGGACCACCCATGGCAGTATAACGGTTCTGGAACATGCTTTCTCCCGAAAATGCCCTTCCGAACATTTTACCTATCCCACCATTTGACGTAGTTTCCATATTCATGTTTGGTGTCATCCATGACATCGCACCTTTTTCTGTTATCATTGTCTCATTTGCGTCAAGATTGCAAATCACAACCGGTAATGGTTCACCTTCAATTGTATAATTCATATTTCCTCCTTAAAATTTAGATTTTCACAACAGTGTTATTTTACCACAATCTTACATATTATGTACATTGATTTTTACATTTTTGTAGTATAAAATCAGTTATATGGAGGTTATATGTTAAAAAAATTTGCAAAATACGTTTCTCAAAATATGCTCGGCATGGTTGGAATGTCTGTATACATTCTTGCTGATACATTTTTTATTTCCCAATCCGTCGGAGCAAATGGCATAACTGCTCTGAATCTTGTTCTCCCAATATACAATCTTATATTTGCCATAGGCGCCATGATCGGTGTCGGTTCTGCAATACGCTTCGTTATTGAGAGACATGGCAATAGCTCCGGCACAGAGGGATATTTTTTCCACGCTCTTGTCTGGGCATTTTTAATAAGCCTTATATTTATTTTTGTCGGCATATTCCTGCCGGATAAACTCATTGCGCTGCTTGGCGGTGATTCTTCAATAATAGCAGTAGGCAGAGATTATACACGGATTTTTATGATCTTTTCGCCATTTTTTATGTGGAATCATATCTGTATGGCATTTGTCAGAAATGATGGAAATCCATCTGTTGCAATGGCTGCAACTCTTTTCGGCAGTCTGTTCAATATTGTTTTCGATTATATATTAATGTTCCCGCTTGGGCTCGGGATGCAGGGCGCCGCACTTGCCACAGGCTGCTCCCCGATTGTCGGGATCCTCATCTGCTGTATACATTTTAAATCTTCAAAATGTACAATTACGCTTAAGCCTGTACGGCTTTCCGTAAAACGTCTCCTTCATTCATGCCACGTTGGGATTTCCTCATTCGTAGCTGAGCTTTCATCCGGAGTGATAACAATTGTATTCAATATGATCATTCTGAATATTGCAGGCAATACAGGTGTTGCCGCTTATGGCGTCATCGCAAATACATCACTGGTAGCAGTATCTCTTTTTAATGGAATTTCACAGGGCTCACAGCCTCTTATAAGTGACAGCTACGGAAAGGGTGATTTAAAAAATGTTATGTATCTGATAAAACTTGCTGCAGCAACCTCGCTTTTTATTTCTGTACTACTTATTACCGCTGTATACCTTGGTGCCCCATCTATAACAGCTGTATTTAACAGCGAAAAAAATCCACTTCTGGCACAATATGCCATCAGTGGACTTCGCATTTATTTTACCGGTTTTTTATTTGCCGGGATAAATATTGTAGGTTCGTCAATATTAAGTTCTGTTGAATCTGCAAAATTTGCATTTATCGTATCAATCATGCGCGGATTCGCAGCCATAACATTTTTTGCCTTTTTATTATCTAAAATCTTTGGGCTTACCGGTATATGGTCAGCATTCCCGGCAGCTGAATTTCTTACAATGTTTGTGACTGTTTACGGACTTTTTAAGATCCACAGACCTGCTTAGAAATTTACGCCTACTATCAAAATGACAATAAGTGCAATTACCGCCATTAATATGTAAGAGCAAAAGAATGACCTTGCATAATTTCTAAGATTTTTATTTTTTGCACCTCCTAGTGCAAATACAAGTAATAAAATGATTCCTATACATGGAAGGGTAAATAAAATATCATATCCAAAATACTTCCACACTCCTTAATGTATACATTAATTTATATTACTACACTCAAAGGATTTTGTCACTGTCAACCCGCATGCCGGGCATGCATATTTAAAAATAATTACCATCGGGCACACACTCCCAAATATTATCTGTGTGACAATTATATATATCGTTATAATTACAAGAGCATATCTTATATCATAAATATCTTCTTTTAATTTTACTATACATAGGCTGATGCTATTTTTTATTTTCCTTAAATCCATTTTTCCCTGATAAACCATATATATTTGTATCTGTACTGAATAGGCATATTTTCTTTTAACAGTTTAATACACTTTGTTGTTTCTGTCTATACCATTATGGCTTTCATTTCTTTCCTATAAGGTTTTTATAACTACATTTCAAAGATTATATAACGATAACATATTGACATTTTAACTATCAAGTTTTATACTCAAATTGTTTGATTTTCAAACTATTTAGCATTTATCTTATTCATTTGCACTAACTTTGTTGATGCCAATAAACATCTACAATCATTTACGGAGGTTTGAAATGGAACTAAAAACAAAAAAATACTTTAAAGAGTTAAAAATAGGCGATAAGCTTGCCCGGTTGCCTATAATTCAAGGTGGAATGGGTGTTGGTGTAAGCTTAAGCAGGCTGGCCGGTTCTGTTGCAAAGGAAGGTGGAGTAGGCATAATTTCTACTGCCCAGATCGGTTTTGACGAAGAGAATTTTGAAAAAGACCAGGCTGGCTGCAATATCCATGCTATAAAAAAGCACATCACACGTGCTAAGGAGATCGCATGCGGTAATGGACTTGTCGGGGTGAATATAATGGTTGCCCTAAAGCATTATAAAGAACATGTTAAAGCAGCCGTTGCTGCCGGCGCAGATGTAATCATAAGTGGTGCGGGGCTTCCTATGGATCTGCCAGCTCTTATAGGTGAACACTGCCGCACAAAAATTGCCCCAATCGTATCTTCAAAACGTGCTGCAAACCTTATTCTCAAAATGTGGGCACACAAATATGACCGCACTGCGGATTTTATTGTTATTGAAGGTCCCAAAGCTGGTGGCCATCTTGGTTTTTCTGAGAGCCAGCTGTCCGATATAAACCAGCTTGATTTTGATAAAGAAATAACACAGATCATTGATTGCAAAAAAGAATATGAGCAGAAATATAATACCCAGATTCCGGTTATCGTTGCAGGAGGAATTTTCGATAGAAACGATATCGCCCACGCTATAGATCTTGGTGCCGATGGCGTACAGATTGCCAGCCGCTTTGTGGCAACAAAAGAGTGCGATGCCTCTGATGCATACAAACAGGCATACATAAATGCAGATGAGCAGGACATACAGATAATAAAAAGCCCTGTCGGTATGCCCGGCAGAGCTCTTAGAAATAAATTTATCCAAAAACTTGATAACGCTCGTGTTCCTATTTCAAAATGTTATAACTGCCTCGAAAAATGTAATCCCGCAAAGGTTCCTTATTGTATAACCAAAGCCCTTATAGACGCTGTAAAAGGTGAAGTTGATAACGGACTTGTCTTTTGTGGGGCTAATGTTGGCCGCATTAATAAAATGACTACAGTCCATGACCTGATGACAGAATTATTCGGGTAATCATTTTTCCATCAGTATTGTGACCTGCGAAGCGTTTGCCACACTCATGTTAGAGATTATCGCTGCTCTCTGATCCGCTGCCATATTTGACAAAATTTTAACTACCAGGTCACTCTGATGTTGCTGTTTTTTTCCATACTTCCTGGGCAATTTCTTTTACAAGTGCAAGCTTTGCCCACTGCTGCTCCTCTGTGATCTTGTTTCCAATCTCACAGGATGCAAAACCACACTGTGGGCTTAAACACAGGCGATCAATCGGAATATATTTTTCTGCCTCATGGATTCTTGCAATTACCGCATCCTTATCTTCAAGTTCCGGTCTTTTTGTTGTAATGAGTCCAAGCACAACTTTTTTATCGGGTGAAACTTTAGCAAGCGGCGCAAAACCGCCAGATCTTGCATCATCATACTCTAAGAGAAGGGCATCAACATTCTCCTGGGCGAATACATAATCAGCCACAGAATCATATGGTCCGCTTGTAAAAAATGTCGAATGATAATTTCCACGACATATATGTGATGTGATCACCATATCATCCGGTCTGTTTTCCAGCGCAAGGTTATTTACTTTAAGAAGCTGCGCTTTTACATCCTCAATATTAAGTCCAAGTGATTTATATCTCTGCTTTGCGGCATCTCCTACGATCGCACCCCATGTGCAATCATCAAGCTGCAGATTGCGGCAGCCAGCCTCATAAAACTGTGTGATCACATCCTGATAAGCTTTTCCGATATCGCTTATAAGCTGCTCATTGGTTTCATAAAATTTTCTGGTCTGCTTTATATTCTGTGGCACGATCATCTGCTGATACATCTGTGCCGGAGCAGGAATAGTGTATTTTGCAACAGTCTGTTCGTCCTCAAACTGCTTTAAAAATTTAAAATATTCCACAAATGGATGTGCTTTTGCCTTTATTTTTCCAACCAGATATGTTGCCTCAAGATCTGCCATTTCCCCATCAAACTGTACACCGCCGCCATCTTTTTCATGCGCAACGCCTTCAAATCCCCACATAAAGTCCAAATGCCAGAATTTTCTTCTGAATTCTCCATCTGTGATGGCATGGAAGCCAGCTTGTTTTTGTTTTTTAACGATCTCTGTTACACACTCATCTGTCACACGATCTAATTCATCCTGAGAGATTTTTCCTTCCTCAAATGCAGCCTTTGCTGCTTTTAGTTTTTCCGGTCTTAAAAAACTTCCTACTAAATCATAACGAAAAGGTGTCTTTAACGTACTCATTTACCTATAACCTCCTGCTTCTTATTTATCGGTTGTATCTTTGTCATGAGGTTATCCTATCATTAACTGTTTTATATGTATAATACCTTTGATATGAACTTTGTTATAGGAAAAAACTATAGCAGCCCGGATTTGAAATTTTCTAAATCCGGGCTGTCCTTAATTTAATTTTATGATTAAAGGGGCAAAATACCTTTTGACCCTCATATAATTTTATACTCCAAAACATAAATGATTCTTGCGACTAAGTTTGTGATTTTGAAAGAATCTCACGAATATCTGCAAGCTGTTTCATAAGTGTGATATCAATTTTCTCTCCCTTAGCCTAAAACTGCACTTTACGTGCAGTCAAAGACTTTTTCGTCTAATCTTTTGATTTATGTTTATGGCTATTCTGACAGCGTTACTTAAAGTATTTATCCCTGCATTGTAAAGACTCTCGCCCTCCACATATGATGACACGATATACACCGTATTATTTTGTTCATATATGTTGTGGAAACTTGAAGTCACATTTGTAAGTCCGCTCGTATTATGCAGCTTATTAGATACATCAAAAGAAGGGGTTGGGATTTTTCTGTAAAAAATTAGTATATGAAGTCATAAATGTTCCTTTCACATAACAAATCCGCTACGCCTGATATCAGCATAGCGGATGATATTTCAAACATTTTAAATTTACCTTGTAATAAATAAACCAACATAAAATAAAATTATCAAAACAACTATAACTGTTATAGTTCTTACTATTACCTTCTTCATTACATCCCCCTTAATTATCATTTTCAAATTCTATATCATATTTTTCTTTATCATATCCCTGATACAAAAATTGTTTTATAATGTTCTTCCCATTTTCTTCTGCTTTATCATATAGTCCATTACTAATTGCGTCTTCCTGTGCCTGATCGGTAAGTTCTTTTAAAGCATCATTATGTTCTTCCATTGAAATTGGAGAAAATATATTATCATCTTCATGATAAAGTTTAAATGAATCCTTGTCTATATCACATGAGATTATTTCAACCTCCGGTAAATGCACACATATTTTACCTTTTTCGTTTTTTGCGCCATCTTTGACTGTATACCGAATCTTGGTAAAATCGTATCCCGCCTGAATATCCGTATCATATGAATATATTATTTCTGACTTCGTAAAAGGTATTGATTGACCGAATAACTTTCGATCTTTGCTCTCTGACTTTACAGTAGTACATCTTACCTCCTGCGTTGACAGCTTTCCTATATTTTCAAATGTAAGTTTTGTCGTCTTGCTTTCTGTGGAAAAATACTGCTTTGCCACAAAAGTACCGCCAGCTATAGCAATAATTACCATTATTATTACTATATATCTGATTTTAAATTTCTTTTTTTTCTCTTTTGTCATATGTAGATTATCCTCTGTTTATAATTGCAATCCAATTATTTACTTCCTTATTTCAGATATATGGTATCACTTCATTCTATATTCTACAACATAATTTTTGTTGAAATTTTCTGCTTCAAAAAGTCTTTGACTGCACGCAAAGTGCAGTTTTAAGCTGAAATTAACGTAAACATAAATCAAATAAAATACACGAGAGGAGTAATGAATATGAAAGGGCAGTCTCTTTGGATGCTCCGGAAGAAATGGCTGAATTTACATGACCTGCAAATGATTTATCCAAGCTGATTCCTTAGCCCAAATCCAACTTTGGCAATATCATTTTTGATCACGATGATTCAATTTCTATTGATATTAGAAAGACCAGTGAATCAGATTATGCCGCATATTTTTTGAAGTAACCAGTCGCATAGAGCAAAAACTTATTAACGCATCTCTTTCTTAAATCAGACTAATTTGCTTTAAGTAGATTAATTTGCTTTAAGATTAAAAATAAGGGGCTGTAAAATAAGTCCCTAATATAAGAAACGCCAATTCCGGCAAATGTCG
>OLQH01000926.1_pt1 | contig 27387 bp, 25 predicted proteins | sample 1672671 | NCBI WGS metagenome assembly OLQH01 (sample SAMEA3136712, study PRJEB25190) | human gut metagenome
CTCCCATAAAATCAAGGTTTAACAATAAAAAACGGTAGTGAAACTTGACACTACCCAAAAATAATAGGAGGACAAAAAGATGATAGAAGTCAGTCATCTGGTGAAAAAATACGGCAGCCACTATGCTGTCAACGACCTTTCTTTCCGTGTGGAAAAGGGCCAGATCTATGGATTCCTGGGTCCCAACGGCGCGGGGAAATCGACTACGATGAATATTATTACCGGCTATCTGGCCCCCACCGCAGGCGAGGTAAAGATAAACGGCCATGATATGATGAAGGAGCCGGAGGAGGCCAAACGCTGCATCGGCTACCTGCCGGAAATGCCCCCTGTTTACCCTGATATGACGGTGGGAGAATACCTGCGTTTTGCGGCGCAGCTGAAACGGATTCCTTCCGGGAAACGGGAGGAGAGCATAGAAGAGGTCATGAAAATGACCCGCATCCTGGATATGAAGGACCGCCTGATACGCAACCTGTCCAAGGGCTATAAACAGAGGGTGGGGCTTTCCCAAGCGCTGCTTGGCTCGCCGGAGGTCATTATTCTGGATGAGCCTACCGTTGGCCTGGATCCCAAGCAGATTATTGAAATCCGCGATCTGATTAAAAGCCTGAAGGATAAGCATACGGTCATTTTAAGCTCCCATATCCTGTCCGAGGTCAGCGCGATCTGCGACCAGATCCTGATTATTTCCAAAGGCAGCCTGGCGGCCTGTGATACGCCGGAAGGGCTTACCAGACTGATGACGGGCGAGGAGGAGCTGGAAATTACCGTAAAGGGCACCCTGGAGGAGCTGCAGTCCGTTCTTAACGGCCTGGAAGAGATTGAGGGCAGCAGCCTGGAAAAAATATCGGAAACGCAGACAAAGGCGGCCATTAAAACAGGGGAGGACTGCGATATACGGGAAAAGCTTTTTTATCTGCTTGCAGATGCGCGCCTGCCTCTAATGGATATGCATGTTAACGCCAAGTCACTGGAGGATATTTTCCTGGAACTGACGGATTCGGAAAAAAATACCGGGGAAAAAGTCGGAGAAGCAGTCGGCAGGAAAAAGCTGCGCCTGGGACGTAAAAAAGAAGAAGCGGCAGAAGCGGAAGAATCAGAAGAAGCGGAAGAAGCGCAGGAGGGTACGGACAATGACAACGATTTATAAAAGAGAATTGAAAGCTTATTTCTGTTCCATGACAGGCTGGCTGTTCCTGGCGGCCAATATTTTCCTGTCAGGCCTGTACTTTTTTGCCCTGAACCTGCGTTTCGGATATTCCAGCATGGCGAACACGGTGTACAGCATTCTTTTTCTGCTGCTGATAACCGTTCCGCTTCTGACGATGCGCATGATGTCTGAGGAACGCAGACAGAAAACGGATCAGTTGATCCTTACCTCCCCGGTATCCGTGGGAAAAGTGGTGCTTGGGAAATATCTGGCGGCGGCTACGATTTTTACCATATCCACCCTTGTGATAGCGGTGTACCCGCTGATTCTTTCCCGGTTCGGGACGGTATCCTTCGGAGAAAGCTATACGGCGCTGTTGGCTTATTATCTGTACGGCTTAAGCTGCATAGCCATCGGCTTATTCATTTCTTCTGTGACGGAAAGCCAGGTCATCGCTGCGGTTCTGAGTTTCGGGGCGCTGTTTTTGGGATATATGATGAGCAGCATTACCGGTCTGATTTCTTCCACAGGGAATCTGCTTACCAGAATACTGAATGTATATGATATGACCAGCCGCCTGGAAAATATGATGCAGGGGACGCTGGAGCTGAAATCGGTGCTTTACTTTATTACATTTACCGTGGTATTCCTCTTTCTCACGGTTCAGTCAGTACAGAAGAGACGTTATCAGGTTTCCGTAAAAAGCCTGCAGATGGGGGCCTACAGCACAGGGATGATCGCCATAGTGCTGGTGGCGGCAGTATTTTTAAATCTGGCGGCAGGAGAGCTGCCGGCCCGTTTTACCTCCATTGACATGACGGCGGAAAAACTTTATTCTCTCACGGATACGTCGGAAGAGCTTGCAAGGAATCTGTCGGAGGATGTGACAATCTACATACTGCAGTCTGAAGAAAAGCAGGACACCACCCTGAAGCAAACGCTGGATCGGTATACGGACCTTTCAGGACATATCAGGGTGGAGTATAAGGATCCGGTGGTAAACCCGAATTTTTATAAAGACTACACGGATGGCAATATCAGCATGAATTCCCTCATTGTGGTCAGTGACAAGCGGTTCAAGGTAATCAATTACAGCGATATATATGAAACGCAGGTGGATTATACCACCTACAGCAGCACGGTGACGGGGTATGACGGAGAAGGACAGATCACAAGCGCCCTGGCCTATGTGACCAGCGACGACATGCCTGTGCTGTATACGCTGGAGGGGCAGGATGAGCTTACGCTTTCCACCGCATTCCAGAATGGGCTGACAAAGCAGAATGTAGCGCTTCAATCCATCAATCTCCTTACCCAGGAGAGCGTGCCGGAGGATGCCCAGGGAGTGCTGATTATGGCGCCTGTCAGCGATATTTCGTCCGACGATGCGGATAAGTTGGTTGCCTATCTGGATAAAGGCGGGAAGATTTTGATGACCACCTCCTATGTGGATGATTTTGCTGCATCCATGCCGAACCTGCAGAAGGTTCTTGATTACTTCGGGCTGTCCGTGGTAAACGGGCTTGTGCTGGAGGGAGATTCCTCCATGTGCTATCAGCAGCCCACCTACCTGCTGCCGGAGGTAGCTTATGATTCCCTCACAAACGGCGTAGCAGGCAAAAAATATATTTTCATGCCTTATGCCCAGGGCATTACATCGCAGGAGACGGAGGGTGTGAGCATAACCCCTCTGCTCACCACTTCAGCGTCCTCCTATTCCAAGACCGATATCAATCAGGCGCAGACGGTAAATATGGAAGACGGCGACGCGGCAGGCCCCTTTGACGTGGGCGTTCATGCGGAAAAGACACTGGAGGAAGGCACAGCGCAGCTGACGCTGTTCACCTCGGAAAATCTGTTTACGGACAATGCAAATACCATGGTGGCGGATGCCAACCTGACGCTGTTTACCAATGTTGTAGCCTCCATGTCCGACAGTGAGGTGAGCGTATCCGTTCCCGTGAAATCCTATGAAGCCTCTGTAATCACGGTGAATGACGGCACGGCCTTTACCATCGGTTCCGTTCTGATGCTGTTCCTGCCTCTGGGGCTGATTATCGCAGGTATTTTTGTATGGGCCGGAAGGAGGAAACGCTGATGAAAAAGAAAAGAATCCAGCTGATTGTTCTGATTATTATCTGCCTGCTCAGCATAGGCGCCTATTTTCTCGTCAAGCATCTTGATTTAAGCGAAACAGAGGAAACGGCGCCGGAAACTGCTGTGGTTACGAATTTTTCTTCCGGGGAGGTAAAGTCAATATCCGTAACAGGAGCCCATACCCTGAATTTTGTGAAGGAGGATGACACCTGGTACAATGCGGACGACCGGGAAATGAATCTGGATCAGACAGAGATCAGCGCGCTTATAAACAATATCGATCATATCACCACGGATACAGTGGTGGAAACTCCGGAAAATCTGGCGGAATACGGGCTGGATAATCCGGCAGGTACAATAACCGCCGGCCTGGGAAACGGCTCCAGCGTAATTCTTCATGTGGGAAACAAGAATGATATTACCGGGGATTACTATGTCCGCCTGGAAGGAAATTCCCAGGTTTATGCGGTAAGCTCCTATATCGTTACCGCCTTTGACAGGGAACCGGCAGATTTTATTGAAGAGACGCCTGAAACGACAGAAGAAAGCACGGAAGCCCCTGCTGAAACCGAAACGGAAACGCCGGCTGAGAACGGTGAAGAAACAGCCTCCGCAGAGAATTAAAAATACAGGCTGCAAAGAGCATTTGTCCGTCCGTCACAGCTCCGGCTTTGGCGGGCGGACGTTTTTTTGAAGCTATAAAGCTGCCGGTGTTATGGCTCTGTACAAAAATGAATACTTGTCTTCAGAAAGTATACAGGAGGAAAAAAATGGGTTATAATGTTGCTGACTAAAAAGCTCTCTGCGGAAGAGGGATATACAGGAAAAACAAGCAGGAGGAAACGTGATGAATACGACAGAATTAAGACCCGGCATTTATGCGGTAGGCGTGGTGGACTGGAATGTGCGCAGCTTTCATGGCTATACGACCGACAGAGGCGCCACCTATAACGCCTATCTCATCATTGATGAGAAAATCGCCCTGATAGACACGGTGAAAGAGCCCTTTGCCCAGGAGCTTCTTGAGCGTATCAGGGAAATCGTAGATCCGGAAAAGATTGACTATCTGATATCCAACCATGTGGAGATGGATCATTCCGGGGCAATCCCGGCGGTAATGGCAAAGGCGACCCATGCAGTGATTGTCACAAGCGCTCCCAGCGGATACAACGGCCTGAAGCTGCATTACGGCGACAGCTATGAATATATGCCGGTAAAGGCGGGAGATACCCTGAGCCTTGGCAGGCATACGCTGCAGTTTGTGCCTACGCCCATGCTTCACTGGCCCGATAATATGGTTACCTACTGCCCGGAGGAAAAGATCCTGTTCTCCAACGATGCCTTCGGCCAGCATTATTCCAGCAGCAGGCGTTATGATGATGAAGTGGATATGGCCGAGGTAATGGCGGAGGCGGAGAAATATTACGCCAACATACTCATGCCCTACGGCATGCAGATGAAGAAAACCATTCCGGTAATTGAGGGGCTGGATATCAGCCTGATCGCACCAAGCCACGGCGTGATGTGGAGAAGTCATATCGGGGACATTGTGAATGCCTATAAGCATTTCAGCGATGATACGCCGGATCATAAGGCAGTGGTGGTATTTGATTCCATGTGGCATTCCACGGAGAAGATGGCGAGAGCCGTTCTTGAGGGCTTTGCAATGAAGGGAGTTCCGGTAAAGCTGTATGACCTCAAGGTTGATCACATTTCCGATATTATGACGGATGTGCTGAAGGCGGAATATGTTGCGGTAGGCTCCCCTACAATCAATAACCAGATGCTTCCCACGGTGGCATCCTTCCTCTGTTATATGAAAGGACTTGCTCCTAAAAATAAAAAAGCATTTGCCTTCGGTTCCTATGGCTGGGGCGGACAGAGCGCCGGCCTTGTCAATGACGGACTGGAAGCATGTAAATTCCAGATTGTCATGGAACCGGTAAAGGTGCAGTACATTCCTTCGGAAGCATTTCTGCAGGAGCTGTCCGAAAAGGTTGCAGCTCTTGACTGAGGCCGTACGCAGCGGATGCTGCCGATGCAGCATTCGCTGCATCGGCAGTGTTATTTACGGCGCTGCATCAGCTTCATTATCTGATTCATTTTCATCAGTTCCTCTGGGGTGCTGTATTTTTTTATCGCTTCGATAATTACCGTCATTTCCTCCTGTGTGAAGGTGATGTTTGCCGAACGGCTTCTCTGGGCGAGAGCCATGAGAAAAGGCATCAGCTCCTTCTGGGATAGCGTCTTGCTTTCAAACACCATTTTCTGAAGAAAATCCAGCTTATAAACTGGAATATCCTTTAGTGAAGGTTCCCGCATCCATTCCGGTTTATCTGCGGAATTACCCGAACCCATATAATCTGCCATAATTATTGCTCCCTTTCCGGCGGGCTGTCCTGTATATCAGTATTGCCTGTGGAAGCCGCCTCTGTGTTAAAATCCGACTGAAACATCTGGAACATGGACTGCTGGTCCGGTGAAAGCATTCCCATGAGCATATCCATGGGGTTCATGCCTCCGGCGGAAAACGGGTTGTTCCCGGCTTTTTTTCCGTCCTGTCCGGACTCCGGTGCAGAATCCTTTCCGTCTGCGGCACCAGCGGCGCCGTCTGCATCATTCGTACCCATTCCCTGAAAAAGATCCATATACTGTTTCATTTCCTCATACATCTGCATAGCATTCTGTATGGACTGGAACTGCTCCAGCATGGAACGGACCTGGGGTGAGCAGTAATTTTTTATTTTATCACAGATGTCAATTAAGGAAAAAGGAAGGGCTTCCTCCCGGAAGGCTTCCGGATGTGTGCGGGCAAAACGGAGAGTATAATCGAATTCCATGAATTTGATCATGACGGCCAGCCCTCTGCGGCTGTCTGGATTACAGTAAGGCAGAAGGATTTTCATTATCTGTATTTGGTTGGTCGTATACAGAGCATCAAATGTCTGTAAAAAATCTTTATCATGTTTCTCCATATCCCGGTCCTTCTTCCTTTTATAGAAATACTATGTCGGCGCCGGAAACATAAGAACATAAAAATAGGCTCTGAACCAGAGCCTATTTTCATGTATGCGCCGGGGAGAGGCGCGGTTACATTAGCAGAATCCGTTTCCGCCACAGCAGCAAAGCAGGATCAGAATCCAAATCCAGCTTCCACAGCCAGAGTTATTACCGCCGCATCCGCATCCGCAGGAATCGCCGCATCCGCAGCCGAATCCGTTGCCGCCGCAGCAGCAAAGCAGGATCAGGATCCAAATCCAGCTTCCGCATCCGCTGTTTCCGCCGATTACGCCGCATCCACAGTTGTTGTTCCCGCAGTTACTTCCACATCCACATCCACAGCCGGTGTTGCTGCCGCCACAACCGGTATTGCCGCCGCATCCGCAGCCGCTTGCTGTTAAATCACTCATGTTTGTTTGCCTCCAAATTGGTTTTTATGGTTTATACTATGCCGTACAGCATGTCAGTGTTTCCTGTGGTTTTGCCATTCTTTAAAATAATTTTTTATTTTTCTTTAAGACAGGGCTGTGCGGACCTGTCCGCCCGGGAGGGGCCTTGGGGCGTTTTCTTACCTTTGGAAACAGTCATTCACCGGAAGGGAAATCAGACATATTTTAATAGAAAAAGGAAGGTAACTGTGGCAACGAAACGGTTACAGAGAAAGAATAATGAGCGATGGACCGGGTTAGAAAACTGATACATGCGGAAAGAGAGGACGTATCCCCATACACCGGGGCCGGGGTCACGGTGGCAATTCTGGATACGGGAATCGCCATGCACCCTGATTTTGCGGATCGGGTAATCGGCTTCCGGGATTTTGTGGGCACCAGCCGCATGCCCTATGACGATTGCGGACACGGAACCCATGTGGCGGGATGCCTGTGCGGCAGCGGCGCCTGCTCCGGCGGATTATATGCCGGTGTCGCACCCGGATGCCGGATTTTGTCGGGAAAGGTCCTTGATGAAAAGGGCGACGGTACCATTTCGAATATGGCGGCCGGAATTGAATGGATCCTGGATAACCAGGAGCTTTATCAAATAAAGATATTAAATATTTCTGTAAGCATGGAAGCGAAGCGTTCCATGGAAGCAAAGCGTTCCATGGAAGCTAAACGTTCCATGGAAGCAAGACATTCCATGGATGAGAAGGAACATGTGAGAATGATGCAGTACCTGGTAGCCCGCCTGGAGAGGGTATGGGATGCCGGTATTTTTGTCGTTGTGGCAGCAGGCAACCGGGGACCGGCGGCGGGCAGTATTTCCCCGCTGGGGGCAAGCAGGAAGGTAGTTACGGTAGGCTGCCATGATGGAATTGCATGTCATGGAAGAAAAAACTCCTGTGAGGCATATTCAGGCAGAGGCCCTGCAGGAACGGAACTGAAAAAACCGGATATCGTGGCGCCGGGAACGGATATCATGTCCTGCAGCGCCGGGTTCCGTCAGACGGTGCGGGGCTGCAGGGACGCCTATATCATAAAAAACGGCACTTCCATGTCCACGCCCCTGGTGGCCGGAGCTGCCGCGCTGTGTCTCCAGAAATATCCGGAATACTCCAACGAACAGATAAAACGCCGGATTCTCTGGTCCGCCGCGGATCTGGGAGAGGCGTGGAGCAAACAGGGCTGGGGGATGCTGGATGTGGAGAGAGCCCTCCGGTAGATGAGATATAAAGTTAATGGAATATAACCATGTTTTATCAGGCAGATCATTTTGCCTCCCAATGCGGGACGCTGTCCGGCAGCAGGAGGCGGGCGGGTCTGTTTTTTTCTGCCGGACGGCTGAAGCCATAATATTTTTTTCAAATCCCAAGAAAAATATTGACATGATATGTATAATTGTATACAATTATACAGGATTAAGGGATAATGTATAAGACAGACCCTGTTGGGATACATAAGAGTAAGCCAGGCCGTGTGCCGGCGCGCCTGACAGGCCTGAGAAAAGGAGAAACACATGAATATGAATGAAACTTTTTCCAACCGCCCGGTAACAATGAATGAGAAAAATAACCTTCTCGAAATCGAAGAGCATATGTACATACTGGACGATGTCAAGAAACCTAATGTTTTCAGAAATATGTTTCCGTATTCGGAAATTCCGAAGATTCCCTTTAACGACAGGATTGTGCCCCATAACATGCCGAAGGATATCTGGATAACGGATACCACCTTCCGTGACGGACAGCAGTCCCGCGCGCCTTATACCACAGAACAGATTGTGACGATTTATGATTACCTGCACAGGCTGGGAGGGCCCAACGGCATGGTCCGCGCCTGTGAATTCTTCCTTTACAGCAAGAAGGACAGGGATGCAGTATATAAATGTATGGAGAGAGGATACCAGTTTCCTGAAGTAACCAGCTGGATCCGGGCCAGCAAGGAGGATTTCAGGCTGGTCAAGGAAATCGGCATGAAGGAAACGGGAATTCTGGTAAGCTGCTCAGATTACCATATCTTCATGAAGCTGAAAATGACAAGAAGACAGGCCATGGACCATTATCTGAGCGTCATCAGGGAGTGCCTTGAGGAAGGTATCAGCCCCAGATGCCATCTGGAGGACATTACCAGAGCCGATATTTACGGATATGTGGTTCCCTTCTGCGTGGAGCTGATGAAGCTGATGGAAGAATATAAGATCCCGATCAAAATCCGTGCCTGCGATACTATGGGCTACGGCGTGAATTATCCTGGCGCCGTAATCCCCAGGAGCGTGCCCGGAATCATTTATGCGATCCATACCCATGCAGGCGTGCCCCACTCCCTGATTGAATGGCATGGTCACAATGATTTTTACAAGGCGGTCGCCAATTCCACCACCGCATGGCTGTATGGCTGCTCCGGGGTAAACGCCTCTTTGTTCGGTATCGGGGAGCGTACCGGAAACACGCCTCTGGAGGCCATGGTTTTCGAATATGCGCAGCTTAAGGGCGACCTGAACGGTATGGATACCACGGTAATTACAGAGCTTGCGGAGTATTACGAGAAGGAAATCGGCTATCATATTCCGGAGAGGACACCTTTTGTGGGAAAGAATTTTAACGTGACCAGGGCAGGGATTCATGCGGACGGCCTCTTGAAAAATGAAGAGATTTATAATATATTTGATACGGAGAAGTTTTTGAACAGGCCTGTCATCTGTGCGGTATCCAACACATCCGGACTTGCGGGCATTGCTCACTGGATCAATACCTATTTCCGTCTGAAGGAAGATGAGCAGGTGAGCAAAACCTCCGAGCTGGTACATGAAGTAAAGAAATGGGTGGATGAGGAATATGCCGGCGGACGTGTTACCGTTCTGACGGATGCGGAACTCATAAAAGTAATTGATGACGCCTGCGAAAAACTTGGCATCAGCCTGAAAGGCGGCCAGAGTAAGGCGGCAGGAAAGCTGGACAGGTAAGTATGAGCGATAGAGATGTAAAGAGTGAGGTCACGGATAAATATTCCCTGCGGGGACGTGTCTTTCACAAGCTCCGGGATGACATCCTGAATGGAAAATACAAGGAAAATGAAGAGCTGCGGGAGGCGGCCGTCGGTGAGGAGATGGGCGTCAGCCGCACGCCGGTCAGAGAAGCCTTCAGACAGCTGGAGCTGGAGGGGCTTCTGCAGATCGTACCCAATAAGGGGGCCTATGTTACCGGCATTACGGTGAAGGATGTGAAGGACATTTACGCCATCCGTTCCCTGCTGGAAGGACTGTGCGCCAGATGGGCCACGGAGAACATCAGCCGGGAGCAGATGGAGGAGATGGAGGAAAATATCTATCTTTCCGAATTCCATGCCGGAAAGGGCCATGCCCAGCAGCTGGCGGAGCTGGATAACCAGTTCCACGACATCCTTTATGCGGCTTCCAACAGCAAAATGCTGGAGCATGTGCTGCGGGAATTCCATGAATATGTATTGCGTGTCAGGAGAAAGACGCTCTCGGACGATGCCCGGGGCGTACAGTCCAATGCGGAGCACCGCCAGATTATGGAGGCGATCAGACAGAGGGATGCCGATCTGGCGGAACAGCTGGCCAATGCCCATATCCGCAAGGCCTACCGGAACATGGTAAAAAGCGGGTTATATGAGGCTTATGAAGAAACCGAGTCTGCGGACGGCAAGCAGGCGGAACAGGAGAATTAAAATATGAATAAAATCGAAATGAAGACTCCCCTGGTGGAGATGGACGGCGATGAAATGACCAGAATTCTGTGGCAGATGATCAAGGAGGAGCTGATTCTTCCTTTTGTGGATCTGAAAACAGAATATTACGATCTGGGACTGGAACACCGGAATGAAACCAACGATCAGGTTACCGTAGATTCCGCCGAAGCCACAAAGAAATACGGCGTTGCCGTAAAGTGCGCAACCATCACTCCCAATGCGGCCCGTATGGATGAATATAAGCTGAAGGAAATGTGGAAAAGCCCCAACGGCACCATCCGTTCCATTCTGGACGGCACCGTATTCAGGGCGCCCATCGTTGTAAAAGGAATTGAACCCTGCGTCAGGAACTGGGAAAAGCCCATCACCATCGCCCGCCATGCCTACGGCGATGTATATAAAAACGTGGAAATGAAAATCGAAGGCGCCGGTAAGGCCGAGCTTGTTTTCACCGATAAGGACGGGAAGGAATCCAGGGAAACCATACATGATTTCAAGGATGCCGGCATTATCCAGGGCATACATAACACAAAGGCTTCCATCACCAGCTTTGCTCGCGCCTGCTTCCAGTATGCGGTAAGTACAAAGCAGGAACTGTGGTTTGGAAGCAAGGATACCATTTCCAAAAAGTACGACCATACCTTCAAGGATATTTTCCAGGAGGTATATGAAGCGGAATTTAAAGAAAAATTCGAAGCGCTTGGGTTGGAATATTTCTACAGCCTGATCGATGATATCGTAGCCCGTATCATGAAAGCAAAGGGCGGCTTCATCTGGGCCTGCAAGAACTATGACGGCGACGTGATGAGCGATATGATTTCCTCCGCCTTCGGCTCCCTGGCTATGATGACCTCCGTTCTGGTATCCCCGGACGGCATTTACGAATATGAAGCCGCCCATGGAACCGTGCAGAGACATTATTACAAATATCTGAAGGGAGAAGAGACCTCCACCAACCCGGTGGCCACCATCTTCGCATGGACCGGCGCACTGAGAAAACGAGGCGAGCTGGATGGGATTTCCGCTCTCTGCGATTTCGCGGACAGGCTGGAAAAGGCAACCCTTTCCACCATTGAAAGCGGCGTTATGACAAAAGATCTGGCCCTGATTACCTCCCTGAAGGAAGTGACTGCGCTGAACAGCAGGGACTTTATCGGAGCTATCAGAAAACAACTGGAGGCATAGCGATCCTGCGCCGGAGCGCTTCCTGGAAACGATCGGCAGGCGGTTTTTGAAAATAATGTTCAGGCAGTTTGTGAAAACAGAAGCTTGATTCCTTACGGAAATAGTGTTACAGTATTACGGGCTGATACTAATGAAAGTAAGGGGCACAGGAAAAATGAAAAAATTGATACAACAGATATTAAAGTTCGGCGTAGTAGGATTTCTCTGCTTTTTTATCGACTACGGCATCATGGTGGCTCTCACGGAGCTTTGCGGCATACCGTCGGTAATTTCCAGCGGAATCTCCTTTTCAGTATCGGTAATTGTAAATTATATTCTGAGCATTACCATGGTATTTGATGCGGACAAGGATGCGAATAAGGTAAAGCAGTTTGTTGTTTTCCTCATTCTCAGCATCATTGGCTTAGGCATCAACCAGCTGATAATGTGGGGAGGCACTTCCTGGCTGGATCAGTACATGGAACGCTCCTACATGCTTGTTAAAATAGTGGCGACGGCTGTGGTTATGGTTTATAATTTCATTACCAGAAAGATTTTCATCGAGAAAAAACCGGAGAAAAAATAGTAACGGAAAAGAAGGACAGCACACGGAACGGCTCAATAAAACAGTATAAGTTGTTTTCGGGAAACGGCGTAGCTTCAGGCTATGCCGTTTCTCCGTTTTGTGTGACGTGTAGTGATTGTTAGTTTTTCTGCGGGAAAACGGGAATGCCTTGATGTGATATCCTCATTCATGTATAATTAAATCAGCGCGGAATGTGGGAGGTTATCATATGAAACAGCTTAAAACAGCCGTAATCGTGATAGATATGCAGGCAGATTATATTGTGGAGGGCTTATCTGTTGTATCAAATTGCATTGTGGAAAAAGGAAAGTCAAGCGTCTTCGATAATCTTATTCTATTGGATATGCTGAAAGAAAACGAAAATTGAAATCGCGCCAAAGTACATCCCTGCTATGAAAGCGTTGGAGGGCTTTAGCCACATCAACGTCATTTGGTGGTTTAGCGACTTTGATAACAATGACGCAAGGAACACGCTTGACGCACCGAAACCGTATAAAAATGCCCCTGATACAATGGGCATTTTCGCCACAAGGTCGCCTATCCGCCCTAATCCGATTGCCCTAACCGCAGTAGAAGTAATACACATTGATTATCAAAAGGGGCTTATCCAGATTGCGTATATTGACGCTAACGACAATACGCCCGTTTTGGATATTAAACCTTATACGCCGAGCCTTGACCGTGTAGAAACGCCGGGTGTGCCGGAGTGGTGCAGTCACTGGCCGAAAAGTTTAGAGCAATCCGCTTATTTTGCATGGGAAGATGAATTTAATTTCTGATACCCATTAACCGCCCAACGGATAATATTAACTGTTCTTCCAGAATATTTTTCAGCGCAGTGTATTCAGAGGAATGATTATCCTTTGCAACCCACATATGAATTGATGTGGGTTGTATTTCTTCAATTACAAAAGTCCTGATATCCTGCCTGCCGCACAGAACATTTTTAGGTAACAAAGAAACACCACCGCCGTTAGAAACCAGATTCAGGATTGACTCTACAGTGTCCAGTTCTATTATTTACAAATAAACCTGCCAGCAATAACATTGGTGTGCTTTTTGAAATATTGCATTTATCCATGTAATTTCTGTTCAGTATGACAGGCTCCAGGCGTATTTTATCTGTGGAAAGCAGCCGATTTAACTGAAACATAGAAATCAAAGCCCTTTCCGGCGCATATGATACAAAAAAAGGCTACAGGATACGAATATGCAGATTTATGTTGTAAAACAGGGGGATACTGTCGATACCATTGCCGGAGAATACGGTGTTTCCGTTGAGGATATCATTTACGATAATCAGATTCCCTATCCCTATCGCCTGGCAGTGGGCATGGCGCTGCTTTTGCGGATAACGGGAGAGGAGGGTGCCGGCCGGTACGATGCATATGTCAACGGCTATGCCTATCCGTTTATCAGCAACTATGTGCTCAACCAGACCCTGCCATACTTGTCCTCCTTATCCATTTTTTCTTATGGGTTTACTACGGAAGGGAACCTTATTCCCCCGGCGATTGATGAAAGCTTCATGATTCAGGCGGCGCTCCTGGAGGACGTGGCTCCCATCCTGACCCTGACGCCCTTCGGGGCGGACGGCATGTTTAATAATTACCTGATTTCAGTCCTGGTCAATAACCAGCCGGTCAGGGATACTCTGATTGCACAGCTGCTGTTTACCATGGAACAGAAAGGCTATCAGGGAGTGGATATCGATTTTGAATACATCCTTCCTGAAGACCGGGACGCTTTCACCGCCTTTGTGGCGGAAACGAGGGCGGCGGCCAATGCGGAAGGCTACACCCTTTCCGTCGCGCTCGCGCCCAAAATATCCGATACCCAGACAGGCCTTCTCTATGAAGGAAAGGACTACGAGGGACTGGGAAGAGCGGCGGACAGCGTACTCCTCATGACCTACGAATGGGGGTATACCTACGGTCCGCCGATGGCCGTCGCGCCCCTCAACAAAGTGATCGAGGTGGTGGAATACGCCATAACAAAAATCCCTCCCGAAAAAATCGATCTGGGCATACCCAATTATGGCTACGACTGGACCCTCCCCTACATAAGAGGCGAGAGCAAAGCAGATACCATCGGCAACATAGAAGCCGTCCAGATAGCCATTGAAAACAACGCTGAAATCCTTTTTGACAGCACTGCCATGTCCCCATGGTTCCGCTATACAAGGGACGGGGCGGAACACGAGGTCTGGTTTGAGGATGTCCGCAGCCTGCGCGAAAAATTCCGCCTGGTAAAAAGCTATGGCCTGAGAGGCATGGGCTACTGGCAGATCATGCAGCTTTTCCGATCCAACTGGCTTCTTCTCGCAGATACCTTTTCCATACAAAAAAGGCCTGCCGGTTAATCCGACAGGCTTTCCCATTCCTCCATTTTAAGCAGAAGCTCTTCCTCAACCTGCTCCTTTTCCTTGGCCAGCGCCTGCAGCCTGGTAACATCCGTGCATACCTCGGGCCGCAGCATTTCCGCATCGATTTCCTGGCTGCGGGTTTCCAGACGTTCGATTTGCTCCTCACACCTTTTCAGGGCGTTTTCCTTCTTCCGCAAAGCGGCCTGCGCTTCCTTCTGCGACTGCCAGTCCTGTTTCAGACTGGAAGAAGCGGCAGAGGAGGCTTCGGATTTTATCCCGCCGGCAGCAGGAGGGAAGGCTCCGCCGGTCCCTGAAGAAAGCACTGTATTTTCCGCCTTCTTCTCCAGATAGTAATCATAATTCCCAAGATACCCGGTAAACCCGCCGTTGCAGAGCTCCAGAATCCGGGAAGCCGTGCGGTTGATAAAATAACGGTCATGGGACACATAAAGCACCGTGCCGCTGTAGCTGTTGATGGCGTCCTCCAGGATTTCCTTACTCATGATATCCAGATGGTTCGTAGGCTCATCCAGAATCAGGAAATTTGCTTCAGACAGCATCAGCTTGGCCAGAGACACACGTCCCCGTTCCCCTCCGGAAAGCATCTTAATCTGCTTGAACACATCGTCCCCGGTAAAAAGAAACGCTGCAAGAACATTCCTGATTTCCGTATTTGTGAGCGCAGGATACTCATCCGAGATTTCCTCAAACAACGTTTTGTCAGGATGCAGCACATGATGCTCCTGATCATAATATCCGATATGTACCTTTGTCCCCAGCCGGATATTTCCGGCATCCTGTTCCACAAGCCCGTTGATGATTTTTAAAATCGTGGTTTTCCCCGTCCCGTTGTCACCGATAACCGCCACATGCTCCCCGCGCTTTATGGAAAAAGACAGCCCCTCAAACAGCCGTTCCGGCCCGAACGCCTTTGCCAGATTTTCAACATCCAGCACATCGTTCCCGCTCATGATCCTGGGATGCAGCTCCATACGCATATCCGCCCGCGTTTCCACCGGCTTGTCCAACACCTCAATCTTCTGAAGCATCTTTTCCCGGCTTTCCGCCCTCCGGATGGATTTTTCACGGTTAAAGGAACGCAGCTTCTCGATTACCGCCTCCTGATGCCTGATTTCCTGCTGCTGATTCATGTAAGCATTCCACCGCGCCGCCCGGACCTGCTCCTTTTTCACCGCATAATCCGAATAATTCCCTGAAAAAACGGAAACCTCCGTACCGTCAAGCTCAATAATTTTCGTCGCGATCTTATCCAGGAAATACCGGTCATGGGACACGATCAAAACCGCACCCTTATAATTCAGAAGATAGTTTTCCAGCCAGGCGATGGAAGACATGTCCAGATGGTTCGTAGGCTCATCCAGAATGATCAAATCCGGCCTGTCAAGCAGAAGCTTACCCAGAGCCACCCTTGTTTTTTGCCCGCCCGACAACGTACAGGCCTTCTTCGAAAACTCCTCCTCCGTAAACCCGAGCCCCTTCAAAACCCCCACGATCTCGCTCCGGTAGCTGTACCCGTCCGCCAGCTCAAACTGATGCGTATAAAGCGCATACTGCTCCATCAAAGCAGCCAGCGCCTCCCCTTCCACATGCTTCATTTCCAGCTCACACTGTCGGATCCGCTCCTCCAGCGCGATTACATCCCGCTTCACCTCAAGAAGCTCATCATAGATCGTATGCTCACTGTCCACCTCAGCATTCTGCGGAAGATACCCGAAGCTCTTATCCTTCCCGAAGACCACCTGCCCGCTGTCAGCCTCCAGCTCCCCCACAATAATCCGCAGCAAAGTAGTCTTCCCGGCCCCGTTAATCCCCACCACAGCCGCCTTCTCATAATCCTCTATATGAAAAGAACAATTCCTGAACACCTGCTTCTCATGAAAAGCCTTATTCACATTCTGACAAGATAAAACCATCCCAACTCACCTCTATAATCATTTTCTTTTTTTGCCCTTAAATCCCTTTTCTCTTCCGCCCTACTTAGCGTACCCCGCCTGACGTCCTGCGCCGTTCTCAGGCCCACCCCCACAAGTTTACCGTTGAAGGGACGGGCTGTCAATTCAAACCTATTTAATTCATTGACATTTTTTTAACATATGTCTATAATAATTAAGTAATGGGTTCAGTCGCAGGACAGGTCTGCGCACTTGCTGCACAGACCATACAAAATGCGGCGCCTGGAAGCGGAAATCCGTCGCCAAAAGCAGGCCGGGATGGATTTTTGCCTGTAACTGCGAATGCAAAGCAGTTACAATGGGCTTGGAAAAAAGAATGGAGGCGTAACAAATTGGATAAAGAAATTTCACAGGCAGTAATCGCGCGTCTTCCCAGATATTTCCGGTACCTTGGTGAACTGAAGGACAGTGGCGTGGAACGCATTTCCTCTCAGGAGCTGAGCAGGCTGATGCATGTTACCGCATCCCAGATCCGGCAGGATTTCAATAATTTCGGAGGCTTCGGACAACAGGGGTATGGCTATAACGTGGAGTATCTGTATACCGAGATCGGCAAGATACTCGGATTGGATAAAAAGCATCATCTGATAATCATTGGTGCGGGCAATCTTGGCCAGGCGCTGGCTAATTATATGAATTTTGAGCGCCGCGGCTTCATTTTTACAGGCGTATTTGATATCAATGAAAAGCTGCACGGAAAAATGATCCGCGGGATGAAGGTCCGCCCCATGGAAGAAATGCAGGAATTTGTCAGAGAAAACAATATTGATATCGCGGTGCTTACCATACCGAAGGAAGGCGCGGCCGCCGCAGCTGAAAAGCTGGTGGGAATGGGAATCAAGGCCATATGGAATTTCGCCCATGTGGATTTGGATGTGCCTGACAGCGTACAGGTGGAAAACGTACACCTGTCGGACAGCCTCATCAAGCTGTCCTATATGATAAATCAATATGAAAATGAGTTGGAAGAGAAAGAAAAGAACGCTTCCGGTGAGGCGTAAAGACAGGCTTGTATAAAGGGTGCCGTGTTCCCGGACGGGAATGCGGCAGTCTGGTAAATGCGTCAGGGCAGCAGGCTCAGGACGCATTTTTGCAGGATTTGGGAATTCGGAAGCTGCGGTTTGCGGGGAGATAAAAATGGAATATCTGGTTACCTCGGCGGAAATGAAACGCTGTGATGGAAATACAATAGAACATTTCGGCATGCCTTCCATGGTGCTGATGGAAAGGGCGGCGCTGGCCTGTGCGGAAGAACTGATCGCACGGGATAAGAAGCTGAAGGAAGCGATGCGCCCCTTTGGGCCGGTGCCTCCTGCCAACAGAACGCTGGTTGCCGCAGGCACCGGCAATAACGGCGGCGACGGGCTGGCCATAGGCAGGCTGCTGAGCCAGGCGGGCTTTCCGGTGGATTTTGTACTGCTGGGCAAAGAAGAAAAGTGTTCCGCGGAAACGGCGGCCCAGCTTAAAATTCTTGAAAACTATGGATACCGGGTCATGCGCAAACTCCCGGAACGGGAATATGATATTATCATAGACTCGATTTTTGGCATTGGACTGACAAGGCCTGTGGAAGGCAGCTTCGCGGAGGCGGTGGAATATATCAACGCACAGGACGCCTATGTCCTTTCCGTAGATATCCCTTCCGGCATCCATGGGGATACCGGGGAGGTGATGGGCTGCGCCGTACAGGCGGATGTAACGGTAACCTTTGGATTCCGCAAGCTGGGACTTGTTTTATATCCGGGCGCCCGGTATGCGGGAAAGGTGCTCTGCGCCGATATCGGAATTACACAGGAAGGCTTTCTGGGAGAGTATCCCCGGATTTTTACCTGGAACAAAGAAGACAGGGGATTCCTGCCGGTAAGGCTCCAGGAGGGAAATAAGGGCACCTTCGGTAAGGTGCTCCTAATCGCGGGAAGCCGGGGAATGGCGGGCGCCTGCGAGCTGTCTGCGGCGGCCGTGTTAAAAAGCGGCGCGGGCATGGTGCGGGCGGTGACGCCGGAAAGCAACCGTGTTATTATGCAGACAGCGCTGCCGGAAGCCATGCTCACCACCTATGAGAAATGGACGCCGCAGGCGGAAGAAAAGCTGAGAGAGGCCTGTGCCTGGGCGAATGTAATCGCTGTCGGCCCGGGGTTTGGAAAAAGCCCGGAAGCACTGCGGATACTGGAGGCGGTGCTAAAGCAGACGATGCAGCCACTGATAATAGACGCGGACGCGCTGAATCTGCTGTCAGAACACAGAGAGCTTCTGGATGAGCTGATACAAAGGCAGCAGGAGCCGGAAACAAGGCGTGAGCTGATCCTTACGCCGCATCCGGGAGAATTCGGCAGGCTTGCGGGAAAGAAAACGGATGAAATCCAAAAAGAAGCGGCTGCGCTGACCCTGGAATGGGCAGCCAGGCTGCAGGCCGCATTTATCTGTAAGGGCGCACGCACGCTGGTGGGAAGCCCGGAGGGAAGGCTGTATATGAATCTTACCGGCAACAGCGGTATGGCCACGGCGGGCAGCGGCGACGTGCTCACCGGCATTCTGGCCGGACTTTCCGCCCAGGGAATGCATGCTTTTGATGCCGCCTGTGCGGGAGTGTATCTGCACGGTATGGCAGGAGACCGGGCCGCGCATAAAAAAAGCGAATACGGCGTCACTGCCGGCGATTTGACCCTGGAACTGGAAGCCCTGTTTCCGGAGCTTTTAAAGAAATTGCAATAAAGAAAACGCCGTAAAGATAACACCGTAAATAAAGTACTGTAAGAAAAACCTGCGATGCCGGGTGCGGGAGAAGCTTAAAATTCCTTTCAAACTACTGATTGATGCAGAATCGCAGGCAACCTGCGATATGCGGGAGGTAAAAATAAGATGAAGAATTATGACAGAATATGGGCGACGGTGGATCTGGATGCGATAAAACACAATATGGCCGCCATGAAAGTCAATCTCCGGGAGGAGACGAAGATCATTGCCGTGGTGAAAACAGACGGCTATGGCCATGGGGCGGTGCCCATTGCCCATGAAATAGAGGATTTGCCGTACCTGTACGGCTTTGCCGTGGCAACGGTGGAAGAAGCCCTGATATTACGGGGCAGCGGCATACGCAAACCGGTGCTGATTCTGGGCTATACCTTTCCCTACTGCTATGAGAAAATGGCAAGAGAGGAAATCCGTCCGGCCGTGTTCCGTGAGGATATGCTGGAGGAAATGGGAAAAGCGGCCGTTTCCTGCGGCCGCCCTGTGAAAATACATATCAAGGTGGATACGGGAATGAGCCGTATCGGAATCCGTCCGGATGAGAGCGGTCTTGCCTTTGTCAGAAAATGCATGGAAACTCCGGGGATAGAAATCGAAGGGATTTTCACTCATTTTGCCAGGGCTGATGAAACGGATAAGACGCCGGCAAGGCAGCAGCTGGAACAGTTCCTTGATTTTACCGAACGGATCCGCAGGGAGCTGGGCATACATATTCCCGTGCAGCACTGTTCCAACAGCGCCGGCATCGTAGGGCTTGGGGAAGCAAACCTGGATGTGGTCAGGGCAGGAATAACCCTTTACGGCCTGTGGCCGTCGGAGCAGGTGGCAAAGGATATCGTTCCTTTAAAGCCGGTGCTTTCCTTAAGAAGCCGCATCGTATACATAAAAGAACTGGAAGCCGGCAGGGCTGTCAGCTACGGCGGGACCTTCGTGACGCAGGCTCCCACCCGGGTAGCCACCATACCGGCCGGATATGGGGATGGATATCCCAGAGGCCTTTCCAACAAGGGCAGCGTGCTGATCGCGGGAAAACGCGCGCCGATTCTGGGACGGATATGCATGGATCAGTTTATGGTGGATGTCACCGGGATACCCGAAGCGAAGGAAGGCGACGTGGTCACCCTCATAGGACCGGACGGGGACGATGCCATAACCATGGAGGAGCTGGGAGAACTTTCCGGCCGCTTTAATTATGAGCTGGCCTGCTGTCTGAATAAGAGGGTTCCCAGAGTCTATGTGAAGGACGGGGAAACCGTTTACAGCAAGGACTCCTTCCGGGATTTCCGCTAGAGAGGAAAGCAGTTTTCAAATACGCTCCAAAAATCACCCTACCTGAATACCTTCCGAAAAACAGGCAATAATATTGCAAGACAGCCGGAATACTTAAGACGCTGCGGCTGCCTGTAAGGATGTAACGCTTTCCGGAGAAGAAGGAGATCAGGACATGAGACGCGGAGATATCTATTATGCGGATTTAAGACCGGTAATTGGATCGGAGCAGGGCGGAATCAGGCCGGTATTGATCATACAGAACGATGTGGGAAACAAACACAGCCCTACTGTGATTTGCGCCGCAATTACCTCCAGGATGAATAAAGCGAAGCTCCCCACGCATATCGAGCTGCGCGCAGGGGAGTATGATATTGTAAAGGATTCCGTCATTCTCCTGGAACAGCTGCGGACAATTGACAAGCAGCGTTTAAAGACAAAAGTCTGTCATCTGAATGAATCCACCATGGCCCGTGTAAACCAGGCCCTGAAAATCAGCCTGGAATTAAATACATAAGCTAAGCCAGGTTTCTTGACGTTTTTTTACCAAGATGATATATTAAGATGAGTTTGAAAAGGAGTTGATAGAATGGACGATGGTGGGCCTACTGCCAGTATACTTTTATTTCTGGGGCTTTTGCTCCTGGAAGCATATTGTTACGGCTTCGGCGCTGCGATTCATGGACTGAATGAAAAAGAGGTGGAAAGAAAAGCGATAGAGGAGAATGATAAAAGGTCTCTTTTGCTGAGCAGGCTTGTGGGAAAGCCGTCCCGGTACGTTAATACGGTTCAGCTGGTGGTAACCTTTCTGAACCTGTGCATGGGCGGCATGTATCTGCGTGTCTGGAGCTCCCATATCAGGAAAATGCTCCGGGCGCTTGCGGAAAGGCAGGCGGGGCTGTCTCCTTTTATGGGCGGGCTGATTACAGCGGCCTCCCTGGTGATTACCGTGATCCTTCTGCTTTACATACTGCTGGTTTTCGGCACGCTGATACCGAAGAAGCTGGCTTCCCGGTCACCGGAGAAATGGGCTTACAGAATGATTAAGCCCGTTTCCGCCGTTATGACCATTTTTACGCCTCTGACAGGACTTTTTTCCGTAACGGCGTACGGGATACTGAAGCTGTTCGGCATGCATCCGGATGAAGACAGCATTGATGTGACGGAGGAAGAGATCATTTCCATGGTAAATGAAGGCCATGAGCAGGGCGTAATCCAGGCCAGCGAAGCGGAGATGATAACCAATATTTTTGAATTCGGGGACAAGCGTGCCGAGGATATCATGACCAACCGCACGAATATCGTGGCCATTGACTGTGAGATGACCTTCGGCGATGCGATCCAGTTCATGCTGAACGGACGCAACAGCAGATACCCGGTGTATGAAGAAAATATTGATCATATCATCGGCATTCTCCATATGAAGGATGCACTGCGCAGACAGTCTGCGACCGATCCGGGAATGAAGGTCCGGGATATTCCCGGGCTGCTCAGGGATGCCAGGTTCATACCTGAGACGAGGAAGGTGGATTCCCTGTTCAAGACAATGCAGTCTACCAAATGCCAGATGGTTATTGTCCTGGACGAATACGGGCAGACCGCGGGCATGATAGCCATGGAAGATATACTGGAAGAAATAGTAGGCAATATTCTGGATGAATATGATGTGGATGAATCCTATATCAGGGAAAAGAGCAAGGACGAATACATCATAGAAGGGAAGACTCCTCTGGAGGAGCTGGAGGAGCTGTTTGACATTTCCTTTGATGAAAGCGAGTTTGAGACATTGAACGGATTCCTGATTGCAAAGCTGGAGCATATCCCCGAGCCGGACGAGCAGTTTGATATCCGGATCGACGGATATGATTTCAAGGTGCTTTCCGTGGAAAACAAAATGATAAAGACGGTCCTTGTGAAAAAGCTCCCCGAAGAAAGCGGCGCCGCCTGTGAAGAGCAGCCCCTTTCCGGGAAAACAGAAGAAGACAGGCGTTCCTCCGGCCAGGATAAGGCGGGAGAAAGCGGAAACAAGTGATGGATAAAAAAGGAGAAAGAAAAATGTCAGGACATTCAAAATTTGCAAACATTAAGCATAAAAAAGAAAAAAATGATGCTGCCAAGGGCAAAATTTTTACCATTCTGGGAAGGGAAATTGCCGTTGCGGTAAAGGAGGGCGGCCCGGATCCGGCCAATAACTTCAAGCTTTCCCAGGTGATTGCCAAAGCAAAGGCCAACAACATGCCCAACGATACCATTGAACGCGGCATCAAGAAGGCCGCCGGCGATGTGGGAAATGTAAATTATGAATACGTAACCTATGAAGGCTACGGCCCCAACGGCATCGCCATCATAGTTGATGCGCTTACCGATAACAAGAACCGTACGGCCGCCAATGTAAGGAGCGCCTTTACCAAGGGCAACGGCAGCATCGGGACACCCGGCTGCGTATCCTTCATGTTTGACAAAAGAGGACAGATCATCATCGACAAGGAAGAATGTGAAATGGAAGCGGATGATCTGATGATGATGGCTCTGGATGCCGGCGCGGAGGATTTTGGCGAAGAGGAAGACAGCTTTGAAATCCTTACGGCTCCCGATGATCTGGAGGCTGTGCAGAAAGCGCTGGAGGAAGCCGGCATTGTCCTGGCAAGCGCCGAAGTGACCATGATCCCCCAGAATTATGTGGAGCTTACCGATGAAACAGCATTAAAGAACCTGCAGCGTACGCTGGATCTGCTGGATGACGATGACGACGTACAGGCGGTATATCATAACTGGGATGAGTAAATCCTAAAGGGAGCATACGAATGAAGAAACCATACGCAAAAGAAACAATATGTATCCAGTCGGGCTGGAAGCCCGGAAACGGAGAACCCAGGGTCCTTCCCATCTATCAGACAACCACTTATAAATACGATACCTCCGAGCAGATGGGACGTCTTTTCGATCTGGAGGAGGACGGCTATTTTTACACCAGGCTCCAGAACCCCACCAATGACTGTGTCGCGCAGAAGATCTGCGAGCTGGAGGGCGGCGTGGCGGCCATGCTCACATCCTCCGGCCAGGCCGCTAACTATTATGCGGTGTTCAATATCTGTGAGGCGGGCAGCCATGTGGTGCTTTCTTCCACCGTTTACGGCGGCACCTTTAACCTCATCGCCGTAACAATGAAGAAAATGGGAATTTCCTGCACTATCGTGGATCCGGATGCGGACTATGAAACCCTCTGCCAGGCTTTTCAGGAAAATACAAGATGTGTGCTGGCGGAAACCATTGCCAACCCCGCGCTGGTGGTGCTTGATATTGAAAAATTTGCAAAGGCGGCCCACGCCCATCAGGTGCCTCTGATTGTGGACAATACCTTTGCCACGCCCATTAACTGCAATCCTTTTAAATGGGGGGCGGATATCGTTACCCATTCCACCACCAAGTACATGGACGGACATGCCATGTGCGTAGGCGGCGCCATTGTGGACTCCGGCAATTTTGACTGGAGCCTTTATCCGGAAAAGTTCCCGGGCCTGTGTGAACCCGATGATTCCTATCACGGCATCATATATGCGGAAAAATTCGGAAAGGAAGCGTACATAAGGAAGGCAACGGTACAGCTGATGCGCGATCTTGGCTCCATCCAGTCGCCGCAGAATGCGTTCCTTCTGAACGTGGGGCTGGAAACGCTTCATCTGAGAATGCCCAGACACTGTGAAAACGCCATGAAGGTGGCGAGCTTCCTGGAAAATCATGAAAAGGTGGCCTGGGTGAACTATCCCGGCCTAAAGAGCAGCAAATATTATGAACTGGCATGCAAATATATGCCGAACGGTACCTGCGGCGTGATTTCCTTCGGCCTGAAGGGCGGAAGGCATGCAGCACAGATAATGATGGATAAGCTGGAGCTGGCGGCTATCGTGACGCACGTTGCGGATGCCAGAACCTGTGTGCTTCATCCTGCCAGCCATACACACAGGCAGATGAACGACGAGCAGCTGAAGGAAGCCGGAGTCAATCCGGATCTTATCCGCTTCTCTGTGGGAATCGAGAATGCGGAAGATATTATAGCGGATTTGGAGCAGGCGCTTGCCGCTATCTAAACTCAGCGGGCCGCGCCGGTTATCCGGTGCGGCCCTGCGTGTTAAAAGAAGGCAGCAGTTCGTACCAAGCTGCGCGGTAAATACGCAGACTGGACAAATATGCGTCGGCAGAAGGCATCCTGTCCATCGCACAACGGTTATAAACGGCAGGATGCCTGTAACAGTTCGTCTATACAAACTGTTCGAATCGGGGGGAAGCATGAGATATCTCAGATGCAGGTTTAATTATATATTGTGGGCATTGTACGGTCTGGTAATCTGTATTTATTTTACTGCGCAGATTTCTCTGATCTGTACCATGCTGGATCTTGGCTGGCCTTATTATTTCCTCGGAACGGCAGGCTGCGCTTTGCTGTTGGTCCTGGCGGTTTATACGCCGGTTCATATGCTGGCGGAAAAACGGGCTGAAGTAAGACCGGAATTAAAGCATGCCCAGCTGTGGGAATGCCTTTTCCTTATTTTTGCCATTGCGGCGGCCCTGCTTCTGAGGCTCTGGATGGCTTCCTCCGGCGGCGCCGGGCTGTACGGCGACAAAAGCCTGTATATAATCGCAGCCGCTACGGCAGGACAGCCTGTGAGGCTGACCGGGCTTCATTTTAACGAAATTTTTCTGTTCCTTCTTACCTGCCTGTTTTCCATGATCGGCGTGTGGGAAAATAACTGTATTCTTTTACAGCTGGCCCTGCAGATTGCAGCCATTGCCCTGCTGTATCCGGCTGTGCGCATGATTGCGGGGAAAATCGCGGCGGTGGCGGCCGTGACGGCGGCGGCCCTGCTTCCGGTATATGTGGAATACTGTCTGTCCGCCACGCCGGAAGGCCTGCGTATGCTCTGTTTTTCCCTGCTTCTGTTAATAGTGGGAGCCATGCTTGGCAAGCTTAAGAAATGCGGAAGGAAATCTGCGGCGGCAGGACTGATTCTTTTTCTGGCCGGCTTTGCGGCGGGGATTTTTTCATTCCTGGATTATTATTTCCTGAGCGTATTTCTTCTGGGACTTCTGGGGATCCTGTATCTGGAACGACGCGGTGTCCGTGCTAAAACAAGAATTAAAGAAACGGCAGCTTTTTTTATCGCCGCCCTGTGCGGTTTTGCAGGCGCGCTCTGCCTCCGGCTTTTTCTTTTCGGCGGGAGCGTTGCGGAGGTGCTTCAGGAATGGTTTTTGGCAAATATGGAGTCAGGACAGACCGGCTGGGCAAGCCTTGCCGGCAGGGAAGCGCTGTTTTACTTCCTCCCGCTGCTGTTTTCGGCGTTTTTTTATGTATTCGGATTTTTTGAACAAAAGGGAAATCTGGGAATAATCTGGATTCTGCCTTTTGCTTTTCTTCTTATCAGTGATCTGATATTTGGCACCAGCCTGGAAAAGCAGACGATAACGCTGCTTTTCTGGGGCGTATTTGCCGGTATGGGGGTACATAGCATGTGCTGCTTTGAAAAGGATAAAAACAGGAAAAATAAAGAAAAGCCGTCCCTTCCCAAAAAAAGAAGGCATCACCCGGGCGCTTCCGAAAAAGAAGCGTCTGCGCAGGCTTCCTTTATGGCTGTGGGAATTGAAGCAAGGCTGGAAGCGCCTGCTGGTTCGCCGCTGCCCGGGGAACCCATTCCCAACCCGCTGCCCGGACCCAAAAAGCATGTCCAAAGGGAAATGGATTTTGCATATGAGCCGAAGGAAGAGGAGATGTGCTTCGATATTGACCGTTTTGAAGAGGGTGACGATTTCGATCTGCTATAGAATTCTGCTATAGAATAAGGAAGGGTAAACGTTTAGCAGGAGCAGGCTGGTGAATTTTTCTGCGCTTGCCGTATGGTTGGACAGTAACTGAAACCCATAAAATCATAAAAAGTTTTTATAAAAGTGTGCCGGAAAATTCCATTATTATTCCGGCGCACTTTTTTCTTCCCGCTTTTTCCTCCCGGAAACAATTGCTTTGGCGCATAAAACCCGCCTGACCTGCAAACAATACGAAAAACAAACGGATAACAGCAAACGCGGTTTTTTCGCGGGACAGGAGCAGACAATATGAGCAGCAATAAAGCAGACGAAGAAAAGCAAAGGGATGAAAGAATCGAGAAAACCGGACAGCTGACGCTGGAGCGTCACGGAGAAAACGACAAAGCCATCCATATGATAACCATCATCGGGGAAATCGAAGGCCATGACAACCTGGGAAGCTCCTCCAAAACAACAAAATACGAGCACATCCTTCCCCAGCTGGCCGCCATAGAGGACAGCAGTAAAATAGAAGGTCTTCTTATCCTTCTGAACACCATGGGCGGCGATGTGGAAGCGGGCCTTGCCATAGCGGAGATGATCGCCTCCCTCAGCAAGCCCACCGTTTCCCTTGTGCTTGGCGGCGGCCATTCCATCGGCGTCCCCATTGCCGTCAGCGCCGACTATTCTTATATCGTTCCCACAGGAACCATGGTCATCCACCCCGTGCGTATGAGCGGCACCGTCATCGGCGCTCCCCAGACCTTTGACTACTTCAAACAGATCCAGAACCGTATCACCGGCTTCGTTTGCTCCCACTGCGACATCACCAGAAGCCGTATGGAAGAGCTCATGATGGAAACAGGAGTCCTCACCAAGGACCTGGGCACCATCCTTGTGGGTGAGGAGGCTGTAAATGCAGGCCTTATCAACGAAGTGGGCGGTATCAAAGAAGCTATCCAAAAGCTCCACACCCTGGCCGGCCGGAAAAAGTAGGGGAGGACGGCTAAAGTCAGCAGCCCCGGCTACGTATTGGTTTTCCCCGCAGGGTCCCTGGCCGGCCGTCCTTCTTCCCGGATACGGTGGGG
>OLQH01000936.1_pt1 | contig 27060 bp, 24 predicted proteins | sample 1672671 | NCBI WGS metagenome assembly OLQH01 (sample SAMEA3136712, study PRJEB25190) | human gut metagenome
AGTCGCAGTTAGCGATTAGTTCGCTGGAGCGTTGCGCCGGCGAGTGAGTAATACACATTGTCCAAATGCGTCCGCATTAAAGAACTTTTAATCAACTAAATAACAATTTCGTTATTCTCTATGATAACAAGAACCAGGTCATACTTTCAATGTGTTATTGAAAATAGCCCGGTTCTTATAAATTTATTTTTTATAAATCCATCAGTCTGTCGTAGACGTCCTTCGGGATATACGGCTGCTGGTTGTGGATGGGTTCGCCCAGGCAGGTCTTGGGATAAGCGAAGGTGCCGGGCTCCAGGCGGATTTCAAGGAGTTTCGGCGCTTCGGTGCCATGTAAAAAGTCTGCCGCTTTTTCAACAACCTCATTGGCTTCCATACAGGCACTGCTGATTCCATAAGCTTTGGCTACCTCTGCGAAGTTGCAGGACGAGAAGCCGCTGCCTTCTGAGGTATCAGCATAGACCTGCTCAAAGTAGTCGCGCTGGAGGTGGCGGATCATTCCCAGGGCGTGGTTGTTCATTACCATCATGGTAATAGGAAGATGCTCACGCTTGACCCACTCCAGTTCCTGAATGTTCATCTGGAATGCGCCGTCACCGCAAATGCAGGCTACTGGCTTTCCGGTGGCGTAATAAGCTCCGATTGCTGCTGGAAGAGCATAGCCCATTGCTCCGTGTCCGCCGGAGAAAAGAAGCTTCTGGTCTTTCTGGTTGTGGAAGGACTGGTAGCTCCATACCATATGCTGTCCTACGTCAACTGCTACTGCGGAAGTGTCTGCAAGAGCGTCGCTTAAATCTGCGATCATACGGTTCGGATAACGTTCCGGGGTGGAATCATCTACTGCGCGCAAAGATTTCTTTATATCGGCGCACACAGCCAGCCATTCACTGAAATCATAAACCGTCGAGCCATCAGATTCTGCACTTTCCGCATTTTCTGCCATTGCCCGAATCACCTCGGCAGCATCTGCACAGAATTTCATTTCATCAATTCCATTTTCGTGAATATTTCGCTGCAAATTATAGTTATCAATATCTACTCGGATGATTTTCGCATTTTTCGCGAACTCATGAACTTTCGTACCAATCTGACGGGTGCAAAGGGAAATGCCAAGACAAATCAGCAAGTCACTTTTCGCATTGGCGATCATATTGGCATAGCGATGTCCGTAAGCGCCTCCGATGCATCCAAAATTCAGCGGGTCGTCCCACGGTAGTGCTGACATTTCCAATACGCTTGTGATTACCGGGATTTTCCACTGACGTGCCAGAGTAAATAACTGGTCGCGGACTGCTTTGTCGCTGACTCCATGTCCTAACATGATTACGGGACGCTGTGCTTTATCCAGTGCTTCACGGATTGCATCTGCTGCAGAAACAGCACAAGCTGATATTTCACAGTCTGCCATTTTTGCAGACTCTAATACTCCACTGTCGTCCGGCTTCATTGCCATGTCCACGCCTGCTGCTCCGCAGCTGTTTGCAGTTGCTTCCATGTTGCTCTCGCAAGCTGCACCAAATCCCATCTCATCCAGACTTATGTCATAAACCGGATTTTTTACATCCCCCCGCTGTATATTCATAGGAAGATCAATCAATACCGGCCCCTTCCGACCAGAATTCGCAATATGATAAGCTTTATTCAGTTCTTTTACAATATCCTCGTCTTCCCGGATCTGTACTGCATACTTGGTCACAGGCTTCGCCATGGCAACAATATCAATCTCCTGAAAGCCCTGCTGCCGAAGTCCCGGGATGCCAGAATACTCATAAGTATTCAGCTGGCCAGTAAGAAAAACAACCGGAAGAGAATCAAAATAAGCGTCTGCGATTCCTGAAATCAGATTCGCAGCACCCGGGCCGCTGGTCGCATAAGCACATGCACACCGTTCCCCCGCCTGGGCATATCCACATGCTGCAAAAGCCGCTCCCTGCTCATGATAGCTGGAATGGCTTCTGGTATGAGGATTTTTCTCTATAGAATCAACCAGATGGGCGATCATGGTTCCCTGGTATCCAAAGAAATCATGAATCCCTTTTCTCTGTAAAAACTCAACAATATAATCCGTTACTTTCATTTCCAGAATTTCTCCACCTTTTTCTTCAGATTTGTCCTTCCTGCTACTCCCAGCATATCCAGATAAATATGCTGAAGCTCCTCATCTGGAATAAACACTTCGTCATTCTTAAGGCTCTTCACCATAGCCTTTGTATATGGGACAAAAACTTTTTCCAAAGCCGGATAATCTTTATTCTTATAAAGATTTATAATATACTCTTTGTTATCCAGATAATATTTCTCCAGTTCAATCTTGGATGCACAGAATTTCACATAATTCCAGCTCCAGTTCAGATATTCCTTTTTCTGGTTGGCATGTCCCTGCTTCCGTCGGGCACGGCTGCGCTTCCGGATCAGACTCTTCTGACTTCCCACTTCCTGAAAATAATCCTCGAATCGGATCCTGGCACTGACCATTTCCGACAGCTTCACTGTATAATTATCCAGAACCTTCTCCTGGTAGTCTTCCCCATAATACTTCTGAAGATACGTATAAGTATCTCCCGGCACCGGAAACTTCCTGCCATCGATCACCACATTTTCTGTCTCATCGAAAATTCCCCTTGGGAAATACACTGCCTTTTTCTTCAGACGAACTACATATTCCTGGGTATCCTCCACATTCATCCTTTTACAAAGCATGCAGTAAAGGCTTTTTCCCAGACGGGCACGTCCTGTGACCAGGCGAAGCCTCATGACAAAACGGCAGATTGCCTTTTTCCTGCCTTTTCGGTCTCCATAATAATCAGCCAGCTCATTCCATCCCACTTCCTGGGCTCTTGTCCACAAATGAGCGAGTCTGGAACGCTGTTTTCCACGCAGGGGCAGAATATCCACTCCCATACCCGGATATTTGTAGTTCCTGCCTTCATTCAGACGGAAGCACAACGTATCCAGATCTGTATAGCGAAGGAAAAATCCATAAAAACGCTTATTGTTATTCATGGATTCTACAATTCTGCCATCCGGAGTCTCCTTCTCCACAGCCAGACGAAAGCGCTCCATATCCGCAGTCCGCATATAGACCACACCTGCATGAGGGTTGGTGATCTCCTGCCCGGTAACACAGCACAAAGTAAGCTGTGGTCCCAGATAATAAGGAATTCCTTCTCTTTTACATATTTTATCTATTTCGGCCAGAAGCTTTACAACTTCTTTTATTTCTCTGTTCAAGCTATGTCTGCTCCCATCTGTCTGTTCATAGTGATCACACTGTTACCAACGCCTGTTTGAAAAAGGCTTTCTGCGAGATGTGTGTCACAAGCATTCTTTCACAAGCTGCTGTATCTCTTCTATACTTCCATACTTTCCAAGCCACTGATTCAAAAACTCAGAAGCATCTCCGGCTTTTGCATATACAGCTGCTCTCTTGCTTCCTTCATACATATCTGTGAGAAATATTCTGGAAAGCTCCGTTCGCACAAAACCGCTTCCATTCTGCCGCAATGCCTCCAGATAGTTCTGGAACGCAGCCTCCGTCTGTCCCTGTTTTCTTCTCACATCTCCAATTACCTTGTACACCTGGGCTCGTTTTTCCTTGCGGATCTGTCCGTCCTTGGCACGTTCTGCCAGCCATTCCAGATCATCCGCCTCACTGGTGTAAACCAGATCTGTGCGAACCCTTGCCAGCTCACCTGGATAGCCCAGGCGCTCCCATGCCTTTGTCAGTGCACGCTTATAAATCTGGATGTCATTGTTCTCACCTGGGCTCTCTGCACGCTCTGCATCAATGCGCTTTAGAATTTCCCCGATCAGTTCTTCCACCTCAGAACGCTTTTTCGCAACACTTGCACGGGTCAGATAATAATATTCCCGCACAGAAGGATTCTCAGGCAAAAGTCTGTACCACAAAGCCATAAGCTTCATCGCCCCATCCTTCTGTCCAACATCCAGAAGCTGCTGACAGGTCTTCACCGTCTCCCTGCCATAAGGATTCAGGAACTTATCCAACTCCAGTTGGGTAATTCCATTATTTGTTTTCTCGCGGGCATCTGCAAAAACTTCCAGAGCATCCGCGCATTTGCCCTTCATCCAGAGCAGTTCTCCCTGGTACTTCAGGAAATACCCGTCCTCCGGGAAAAGCCGCAGTGCCTCATCAATATAAAGCTCCGCTTCCACCATATCAATTCCATTGCGGGCGCGTTCCATAAGAAAACGGCTCTTAAATTTCACAAATCCCGGCACTTCCGGATACCGTTCCATCAGCGGCACCATTGTATCCTCCGCTTCCTGATAACGCTTAAATTCATAATCGCAGACTGCTCTTCGAAACAGTTCAATATCAGATTTCAACTGGGCCAGTTCAGAAGGGAATGTACCGGTCTGCTCTTTCACCACCAGCATTCTCCATGCTTTCCCGATCCGTTCTGTATAAACCAACGTCAGCATTGCCGCATAAAAGGTCACATCGCTGACTTCCAGCAAAACAGGATGATAAAAAGCATAGATTCCTCCAAAATCCTCCCTGCCGATAAACGCAGAGCTCAGCTGGACCTGGTAATATTTTGTAAAGATTTCATTTAATTGGAAAAAGTCACGCTTTTCTACCAATTCCTTCAGGCTGTGTCTGCTTTCTGAAATGCGCGCCTCCAGATCCATCACCGTACTTTTTGCCAGCAGAAGATTGCGCTTATACTGAAGGCGGTGGTTCCGCTTCGCACCTGCAAGAGAATAGATCTTGCGCCAGATGGAATCTCTGCGAAGCCTGCCCTTGCGGATTCCCGGCAGATAATCATCCCGAAGCTCTTTATAGGTAATTCCCTCTACCGTAACCGCATCGTGGGATTCTCTTTCCCCATGGGGCGGAATATAGGACCATTCATCTCCGTAATGCCAGATCAGATAGTCACTCATTCTGTGCGGCACCATTACCTCTGTGTTCTCAAAGTTCATATATTTCACAGGAAACATCATGTCCTTATCAAAAAGGAACGGACAGCCGCCCCAGCGCATTGCATAGCGCGGACAATCCTCTTCCTTATAGGAATACATGATCTTCTCCAGTTTCTTCAATGTGCGGTCTTTTCCCAGAAATGTATAGGAAAAAAGCCAGCGCAGATAGGCTGTCACTGGAATTTCCCAGCGGGCACCATATACAACTACCATATTTACCAGCTCAGAGTAGATCATCATATGAGTTCTGTATTTCTCATATTCCTTATCATCTGCGGGAATGGGATCCAGGGTGAGCACGTCGATGATCTCACCGGCACTGTCCCTGCCGATAATCTGATGCTTGTGAAGGGCGCAGCTGTCCGTAGCAACATACCTTGGAAAAGTATTGGTATAGCTGCGGTCTACGTCCACACACTGAAGGGCGCGGTGCTCCGGAAGCACGGATCCGGAAATTTCCACCAGTTTGTTCCAGTCATCTCTGGGCATATAGATGTCCACATCATCATCCCAGGGAATAAATCCCTCGTTTCGCACAACACCGATGGCCGTTCCTCCCGCCATTACATATCTCAGATTATTCTTTTTACAGATCTCATCCAGCTCACGAAAAAGCTGCAGCAGATGTTCCTGTTTCTCTGTCATTGGTTATCCTCTCTGGTTTATGATTTCCAGAATGTCTGCCAGAGTCTCTGATTCCTCATTAAAAAGTCTGGTACATTCCGTTCTCTCATCACTGATCATAATAAGCAGCTCCTGCAAAAGGTAACGGAGGCCATTGCCTTCGAAGTTAAAGCAGTACCGCTTCAGTCCCTTGCTGTCGTCTATCTTTGCCTCAAAATATCCTGTATTCCACCAGTCTCCCGGGATGGTCACACGGCCTTTCGTACCGATCACAACAAACTCATCCTCCACATCTACTGTGGTGCCAATCTCGATTGTAGCAAGAGCATCCTGATATTTCATGGTGATCATGTCGTAAATGCAGTTTCCAGATCTGTCCTTCACCACATTGGAATTCACTTCCTGGTAATTTCTGCCCAGTATCTTGATAATAGCACACAAAGGCAGAACTGCAGTTTCGGAAAAACTTCTTCCTCCTTCGAAATGGTCCTGGGAAATAGAGCATTTCACACACACAATATCGCCCACCAAGGCGCTGTGTGTCTGCCAGACAAGCTGGTTAAAGGCTCGCAGATACACCAGATTTATTTTCTCCACAAGGAGTACATGATGGGCTGCCGCAAGTGCAAACAGGTCCTTCAGCTTCTCCTTATTATTCGTCATAGGAGCGTCACTTATCACATATTTTCCAAGCTCCAGGGATCTGCGGATGTATTTCTCCCTCTTAGGCTGCTCGGTCTTGATATAAACTATGTCTACCTGGGACAAAAAGCAGTCAAATCCCTGCTGCCATTCCCCATTATCTGCCTCCACACTGTAGTAGGAATCCAATTCATATTTGTCACAAAACGACTCCGCTGCCTCTGCATTCTCAGAAAAAACGCACTCTACATGAAGACCGCTGACATATTTTGTCTCCCACACGATCCCATTGTCCTGATCATTATCTGTAACTACACCCACGGTGTAAGTGGTTCCCTCACCGCGCAGCTTGGTGCTGGAAATATTCTTGGTACGCTCCAGGTACACCACATCACAGTAATTCTTAAGGTAGTCAAATTTGCCGCGCCAGTCAGAACCAAGTACCAGAAGGTCTACCTTATACTTGATGATATCGCTGAGCTTCTGCCCCTGGTACTCCTCGATGATGATCTCATCTGCAAAACCGGTACGGCGTACATTCTCAATCCTTTTCAGAAGGCTGTCCCGCACGTTCAGCTTACCACGCTCAATATCGTAGCTCTCGCTGGTCACGCCCACGATCAGATAATCGCCCAATGCTTTCGCTCTTTTTAAAATATTATAATGTCCCTCGTGGAACAGGTCAAAAGTTCCGTAAGTGATTACTTTTTTCATCGTATTTCCCCTTAAAACCCCTGCTGTCAGCTTCACTCTGCAGTAAAATACTCCCTTTCATTCCCCCGGTTACTGTTCATAGCTTGAGCAGCAACAAATCAGAACCAGCTGCCGTCCGGGACTAATAAATACATTTAGTATAACACAGTTTGCATAGTAAGTCATTATGAAAGAATATCTGCTTTACAAAAAATATTCCCGGGTTTAACAAAAATATAACTCTTTTTTTACTGTGAAACCACTGAACTGCTGTCTCTTTTTTAATAAGAAAAGAAAGACAATCCGTCAGGACTGCCCTTCTTCATGATCTTCTTTCTCATCTGCATCAAAGGAGGTATCCCATGTGGCAGCCAGCTCTTCAATAGCCATTCTTCGCTGAGCCAGTACTGCAAACCGGTCTTCCTCTTCACTATCATATTCGTCTTCCAGGCCTTCATCCTCAACCTTCTTCTCACGTTTGAAAAGAATGAAGGTGATCAGTCCCATAACATTGGTATAGACCCAGTCCACCGGAAGACTTCCAAGTATCAGTACAAACAGAACTGACACTCCAAATAACGCCCATACATTCATCAGCTGCGGAATATTCAGGATCATAAGTCCGTTCATCAGAATCATGATGGGATAATGGAAAAAGTAAATTCCCATTGTGTTTCTTCCCAGGAAAATAAATGGATGGCGTTTATCTGGCATCAGCATCAGCAATGCGAAAATAACCGTAAAGGAAATCAGATACATCATTCCTCTGACTACCATTCCCTGCACATTGTCCATTCCACTTGCAAGATAGGAATGATTGCCTCGGAAAAGGTCTACCGGAATATTATTTCCGATCATATAATTGGTCGCCACAAACAGCAGAATGATCACGAAAAGTGCAACCACGATCTTGCCTTTAAATTTGCGGATCACCTTGGTGTATTCACTCTTCCATAAATATCCTGCCACAAAAAACGGGAAAAATACCACAATTCTTGAAGCTGATAAAAATGTACTGAATTCCATTCTGGTTCCTGCCCACAGCGCAAAAATAATGCTGAGAGGTACAATAAACCTTATTTTTCCAAATGCTTCTATGGTCAGACGGTATGCAAACAACGCAAGCACATACCACATAACGGTTCCGGAAGGACGGAGCAGTTCATAATCCATTTTATTTCCCAGCCAGATCTGCGCTGCCCAGGTAAGTGTATAGCCCAGAATATATGGAATCAATAAATTCTTAACATTCTTCATCACATTCTGAGGCTTCTTGGACAGATAACCGGAAATAAATATGAACGCCGGCATATGAAATATGGTAATTCCATACCACACAAAACGCACAACCTGATCTGCTTTAACCAGCTGGAATGCAATAATGTGATTAAAAACCACCAGGAAAATCAAAAATATTTTTATATTATCCACAAGGTAGGAATATGGGATTTCCTGTTCCTTCGTATTCTTGCTCATTTTAGCCACCTTTATACTCTGACATAATTATTTTTCAAGCATGTCAGTTTTATGAATAAAGGATAACATATTTTTGCGGTTTTTGGAATAACTTTTTAATATTTTAACGTGTTTTGAAATATTTTCCTGTGGTTTTGTGTTGCCGATGAACCGCAATAATGTATTATTTCATTTCTCCAAAAACCTGCTGGTGCAGTTTGCGCCCTGTAGGTGTTGCCGCCAGGCCACCCTCTGCTGTTTCTTTAAGAGCAGTGGGCATCACATCTCCTACCTTTTTCATAGTCCAGATTACCTCGTCTGCTGGAATTGCACTTCGGATTCCGGCCAGAGCCAGCTCTGCTGCCACAAACGCCCCTGCTACGCCTGATGCATTTCTCTTAATACATGGAATTTCAACCAGCCCTGCAACAGGGTCACATACAAGACCCAGGATATTTTTTAGAGCAGTGGCTACTGCCGACTGGATCATATCAGGTGTGCCGCCGGCTAGTTCCACAATTGCCGCCGCTGCCATGGCAGATGCAGAACCGCACTCAGCCTGACAACCTCCCTGTGCTCCTGCAAGTGAAGCATTATTGGCAATTACCATTCCCACTGCAGATGCTGTAAAAAGGGACATGACGCATTCCTCTTCTGTAAGCTGGTACTGCTCCTGCATGGTGAGTACAGCTGCCGGTACAATGCCGCAGCTTCCTGCTGTAGGCGCTGCTACGATTCTTCCCATGGAAGCGTTCAGTTCTGATACTGCAAGTGCACGATAGAGGGCTCCTCCAAGAAGGGGGCCTGTAAGATTTTTCCCTTGCTCTACAGCAGTGCGCATGCGATAGGCATCTCCACCAGTGAGGCCGCTTGTGCTTTTCAGATCCGGGGCGCTGCCAGGCTGGATACAGGATGCCATAACCCGATAGTTTTCCCTCATTTTTTCATATATTTCCTGCTTCGGCAGTTCCATCTGCTCCGCCTGCTGCTCCAGAACCAAAGCGGACAGACGACAGCTGTTCTCCTTCGCTGCCTTCAGCAGGGATTCCATTGAGTGGTAATTTAGATCCACAGTGAATTCTCCTTTACCGTATTTTTAGTGGGGTGAGATGTTTTTCAAAAAGGGACACATTGCCCAAATGCTGTATGTCGATAGGAACTTCAACCAACTAAATAGCAATTTATACACGTTCTAACATCGTACTGGAATATATATTCTCCAGCCGGTTAATCTTCTCATTGAGTTCCGAGGCAAAGTGGCTGTCGCTCTCGATTGTCATTACTGCTACGCCGCCCTTGGTCTCCCGCGCCAGGTGGAAATTACAGATATTCACCCCGTACTCTGCCATCAGCTCTGTAACCGCAGCAATCGTCCCTGGTGCATCCTTGTGAAGCACGATCAAAGCAGGATTCTGCCCGGTAAGGGCAACCTCCATTCCATTCACCCGGGTGATCAGGATATTTCCCCCGCCAATACTGCTGCCCCGAAGAGACACTTTTTCCCCGTCTGCTGCAGTCAAAGTGATCTCCGCAGTATTCGGGTGCGTATCCTCCAGTTCACCAGTCTCGATCTGGATTTCCAGCCCCTCCTTTTTCGCCACATCAAGGGAAAAACGGATACGCTCATCATCTGTCTGCATTCCCAGTATTCCAGCCACAAGAGCCTTATCCGTACCGTGTCCCTTATAGGTTTTCGCAAAAGAACCATGCAAAAATATGTGTGCTTTCACCGGAGTTTTTCCAAGAAGAGCCCTTGTCACCAGACCGATCCGGGCAGCTCCCGCAGTATGTGAGCTGGACGGTCCGATCATAACTGGCCCCAGAATGTCAAATACATTCATACTTATTTTCCTCTTCCTTTTATTCATCCACTGCCAATATTCGTTTCCGGCAGCCTGCAGATGTTTTCACGTTACCGCTCACATCTGCACTGTTATTGTTCCATCTTAACATTAAAACATACCTTTTACAACATGGATAAAGGGTAACTGGTAGCTGTTTACTGTTCACTCCGTTCACAGTAACGCGCTTCGCAATGCACAATACTCCTGATAAATAATCTTATGTTTCCTTTCTACCTGGACTGTGGTAAAATAGTTCTATGTAAATCGCCTGGAACCATTCCGGCAAGACTATTTTCAGATTTCTTTATGAAAGGCACACAATTCATGAAACGAGTAATTACTTACGGTACCTTTGATCTGCTGCACTATGGGCACATTAATCTGCTGCGCAGGGCGAAAGCTTATGGTGACTACCTGATCGTAGCTTTATCTACAGATGAATTTAACTGGAACGAGAAGCATAAAAAATGCTATTTTTCTTATGAAAAAAGGAAATCCCTGCTGGAAGCCATCCGTTACGTGGATCTGGTAATTCCGGAGGAGAACTGGGAGCAGAAGGTAAGTGATATTAAAGAATACCACGTAGATACCTTTGTTATGGGTGACGATTGGGAAGGGAAGTTTGACTTTCTGAAGCCTTATTGCGACGTGGTGTACCTGCCGAGGACACCGGAGATTTCTACTACGCAGATTAAGGCGGATCTGCAGAAGTAGAAAGCAGTGGTAATTATATGGTCAGAGATTTCGTATGATTCATACAGGTTACGAAATCTCTGACTTTTTTATTTCATAATAGCAATGTGTGAGAGATTTTTCCCGGATTACTTTGCAAGGCGAATCATATTCCAGCTGTGTTTTCCAAGAACGGTGCTTAATTTACCGCCGTCAATCTTGCTTGCCGCAGATTTCTCCGGCACCACATTGTCCGGATCCGCCTCTGTATTAACGGCTTTCATATCATCATTGGTAAGCACAATATGCTCTTTCACCTGATATCCTTCAAACTGGCGCAGATCGCAGCTCACCTCAAGATCCTCTTCCAGACTTTTATTTACTGCAAAAATGGTAAGTGTATCTTCCTCTTCATTCCATACGCATACAGAGTCCAGATAAGAAACATCGCTGTAATTCCTGCTGTCATAAACCGGTGCCAGGATCTGTGTATTCAGTACCGTTCCACGGCCGAAAATACTTGTATACATGTATGGATAAAAAATAGTCTGACGCCATGCGCCTGTATTGGAAGTCATGATCGGTGCGATAACATTTACAAGCTGTGCCAGGCAGGCCATTTTCACACGGTCCGCATGACGGAGCAATGTGATCAGCATGCTTCCTACCAGAAGGGCATCCTCAAAATTATAGATATCCTCCAGCTGGTGTGGCGCCTTGCCCCATTTTTCCAGTTTCTCATCCGCTTCATTGCTGTGATACCATACATTCCACTCATCAAAGGACAGATGGATCCGCTTTTTGGCATGCTTCTTCGCACGCACTGCGTCGCAGATGCTGACTACGCCGGAGATGAAATCATCCATTCCCTTGGAATTTGCAAGAAAATCAGGCGTATCATCTGCAGCATTGCCGTAATACTGGTGAAGGGACATATAATCCACCAGATCATAGCTCTCGTCCAGAACCGTGTACTCCCAGTCTCCAAATGTCGACATCATCAGATTGGAGCTTCCGCAGGCAACTGTCTCAATCTCCGGATCCAGCATTTTCATAATGCGGGAGGTCTCCGCTGCTGTTCTTCCATATTCATATGCAGTCTTGTGTCCCATCTGCCAGGGACCATCCATTTCATTTCCTAGGCACCAGGTCTTAATGTTATGCGGCTCTGCATGACCGTTGGCCTTGCGCATGTCGCTGTAATAGGTACCGCCCTTAAAATTACAGTATTCCAGAAGATTTCTGGCTTCCTCCGGTCCTCTTGTTCCAAGATTCACTGCCATCATAATATCTGTGTCTGCTTTCTTCGCCCAGTCCACGAACTCGTCCAGGCCAAAGTGATTGTTCTCGATCACACCCCAGGCAAGTTCCGGTCTGGCAGGTCTTAGCTCCTTTGGTCCAACACTGTCTTCCCATTTAAAACCGGAAACAAAGTTGCCTCCCGGATAACGGACAATCGGAACCTGAAGCTCCCTTACCAATTCCAGAGTATCTTTACGAAAGCCCTGCTCGTCAGACAGCGAGCTGCCCTCCTGATAGATTCCTTCATAAACAGCACGTCCCAGCTGTTCAATAAAAGAACCGAAAATCCGCTTATCCACCTTGCCGGTGAGGAAATATTTATCGATGATGATCTGTGCTTTTTTCATGGTGTCCTCCTTATATGGTGCCAATTGTATGGCATTTTTCTGCTCTTTATGTATCTATTATTTTAATGGCATACGATTTTTTTACCAGTTTTTTTCTTCCGATATAGTTGACTTTTTTTCCGATAATGATTACAGTAAAAAAATGGTGAAAGGAGTCCGGAGCATGAATTTTCACGAATCTGCAGACAGAGATTTTTCCATTCAGTTCTGCGAATACAACTATTCAAACCCTGATTATGATCAGATCTACCGTCCCAATGGAAGCGGAGACTATCTGTTTTTGCTTTTTAAGACACCCATGAAGGTTTATCTGGACAAAAAGCTCAGTATTTCCAAGGAAAATGCTTGTATTCTCTATGCTCCCGGATATAAGCAGCATTATAAGGCTGTTCACAGATTCCGGAACAGCTACCTCCATTTTTCCTGTAAGGCAGATCTGAAAAAACAATATGGGATCCCGCTTAATACTGTTTTTTATCCGGGAAACTGCGAAGAAATCGATGCCTGCATCCGGCTCCTTCACAAAGAACATATAGCAAATGATTTATTTTCCGACGAATACGAGTATACTCTCTTTCAGCAGCTTATGATTACGATTGCAAGGGGACTTAAAAGCCATCAGATACATGGAAATGGAACGGAAGGAGACAGTCTTTATTCTGCATTTCGAAAGCTTCGGCTGGAAATGCTCACGAACTACGCAGAGCCATGGGACACCACAGCGCTTTGTAAAAAGGTCAGTCTGGAAAAAAGCCAGTTCTATTCCTGCTATCAGAAATTTTTCCAGAGTACCCCTCATGCAGATTTGCTTCAGATTCGTATGGATAAGGCAAAGAACCTGCTGACAAATGAAGCACTGACTGTCCAGCAGATTGCGCAGATGTGCGGATTTTCAGATTTTTCCCATTTCAGCAGATATTTCAGGAAACAGGCGGGATGCTCTCCCTTGCAATGGCGCAGGAAAATGGGAGAGCCCTACTGATACTTTAACGATATTTCCAGATTCCGTGAAGTGCATAGGACAAAAAGAAACAGGCACTTCTCACCGGTCCATAGCCGACATAACGGTACACCTGATAGGTCATGATGGCAGATTTGGCTTTGTTTCTTGACTTTCCGCCCTGGGACAGACGATATTTCAGATAGGGCTTATTAATTCCTGTGGCATGTCCGTATTTTCGCACCACCTTCAGCCAGGTGATATAATCCTCATGGCTGTCATCATGCTCCATGGGAAATTCCAGTGCCACCTCACGGAGAATCAGGACGGAAGAACAGTTAATGCTGTTGTGTTTCAGAAGCTCATGATAGTCCAGCCTGGATTTAACCGGAATATACTTGCCTGTGAAGGTTCCGTCCGGATTCATGAGATCACGTCCTGTGGAGCAGATTACATCACCGGTCATTTCAAGAGCAGCCAGCTGTGCCGCCAGCTTTCCCTCTTCCCACCAGTCATCCGCATCCAGAAATGCCACATATCTGCCTTTCGCAACAGACACACCACGGTTACGGGAACCGGCAGCGCCGAGATTGCGCTCATTTTTTATATAAACAAAATCCGGTCTGTTTTCCCATGGAATGAGAGCTTCCCGTGTTCCATCAACAGAGCCGTCATCAATGACAATCAGCTCCAGTGGAATATTCTGCGCATAAACAGACTGCACTGCCTGGGCGATGTATTTCTCACCATTGTATACGGGCATGATCACTGATACCACTGGTCGCATTTCTTCCCCTGATGCCCTCTTGGACTGCTGCGTTTTTTCTGCATTTTTCACTCGTAGTCCTGGTTCTGTAAGTTCCATTTGTAACTCCTCTTATCTTTCACTTTCTATCATTATAAAACATCCGATTTCTTAAATACGCATTTATCTTTAAAGAAGATCTTTATCAATAATCTGGTAATTCGCCCGGTGTATGTACAGTGCCTTCCCATCGACCATAAGCTTGGTCATTTTCGGCAGATCGTCCGGAATTTCCCAGTAGACATTGTCTCCGGAAAATGCGGCGATAGGCTGTCCAAGCTGGGATTTGATGACCACAACCCTGGATTTGCCGAAATCATTTTTGTACCGGTTCAAAACCCTCGCCAGAGCTGCATTATCCGTGATCCCGTTCCCACCGTTACTGTTGACCTCGTCTAATGAAAAATCCACCTCCGGTTCCAGCCCATTCTGCACAAATACACAGGTATCTCCGCAGCTTTCGATTTCTTTTCCATCAATGGTAATGGTGATTACTGAAGACAGATCATAGCCGGTTACTGCTCTTCCATCGCTGTCATAGCTGACGGTTTCAATTTTATTTCCGGTAATGCTGATTTTCTTTCCAGAGGTTTTCAAGGTCTGATTCCCATAGTTATCATAGGTATATACGGTATAATTATTTCCGATCAATGAGCCATGAATTTCATTAATAATGGAACCCAGCTTACTGCAGCCGGTGAGCGCAACTACCAGAATTGCGGACAAAAGGACTGCGAATATTCTCTTCTTTTTCTTTGGCATTTTTCTTCTCTCCATGTGTTTTTATGTTTGATATGCTTCCGCTATAGCTTGTATCAAAAGATAGTTACAGATTTATAGTAGCATGACAAATCACAGAACACAAGATGAATCACTGTCCCACATTTTAAATTATTTTAGTTCAGGTTATCTGTTTACCCCATGACCAGTAACCGCTTCTCAATGCACATAAATCATGTATTCACATGATTTAGCACCATTCTCACGCCAAACCAAACTCCGCCAGTAACTTATTTCGATACTCCCGATCGGTGCTTGCTTTTAACAGCTCGCTGATACGGTCTGCCAAAATAAGTTTCTCACTCAAGGTTGCCATTTCATCTTGTCCTTCCAACTGTCCTTCCTGGCGCCCTTTCTGTTCTCCTTCCTGTCTGCTAACTCGCAGCATCTCTTTAATCGCTTTACACATGTCAAATCCGCCTCCTTTGGATCGTACTTCCTGTTTGCTCAATTTCAGCTGATATATAAAAAAACCTCGCAACGGTATGTTCGGCATATAGGTTTCCCGGTGTTTTTTCTTCTGACAGGCGTCTGAAAATACATACCTCATTTAACATTCAGCAATCGCATTCAGAACTCCTGCTTTTTTCATTTTCAACGGATTTAAAAGCATAAATTTCTGAAATGCGATTAGATAAATCGGATGGAAGATATGTTATAGATTATATTAAATATATATTTTTTATTATAATAGTATTGTTTTCTAGAGTTTTCAAGTGCTTTATTTTGTTTCACTCAAAAGCATCAAAAAATATGAATTACTGGCTTTCAAGCACGGCTTGTGCAAAAAATTTTATATTAGTTGATATCTTGTTTTGGATAATTATTGTCTTTTTGTTTGATTCGCAAATGTTACGAAAATTACAGCTTATTTTGTCGAAAATGCAAATGGATTTCTAAAAGGCTATATGCTATCATAAAAAAGAAAAAATATGCATTTTATCAACAAATACATAAGAAAAAGGGATGTTTATGAAAAGAAAATTGAAGTCTGACAGAGGTTTTACGCTGGCAGAACTTTTAATCGTTGTGGCAATAATTGGTGTATTGGTTGCCATCGCCATTCCCATCTTTACAAGCCAACTTGAAAGAAGCCGTGAAGCGGTGGATCTTTCTGATGTTAGGTCGGCTTATGCGGAAGTGATGATGGCGGCGATTACTGGGGATACCAGTGCTACGTATACGAAAGACAGCGGACAGAAAATATACAAAGAAACGGATGGTACCTATTCTATTATGGTAACGCCTCTAAAGCAACAGAAAGATGACTGGCAGACACCGTTGCCGATTACAATCGGCGGTGTGTCATCAAGTGCCTCAGAGCCTTATTGGGTTGGTGTTCCTGGCGCTGGAGGATCTTGCAAAATTACATATCATCCACCTGGAGGTGGCAATGATGAATTTGTTTCGTTTTATTGGAAAAAAGTTGAAAATGGAACAAATGAACAACCCATAACTCCTGGAAATGGTACCGATAATAATGACACAAATATAAAGGATCCAAATTCAGATTCAATAAACACCTTAATAACATCAGCTAATAAAATACCTGAACAGGCGCAGAGTTTCTCTGTAACAGCAGGATGCGTTTACAGTTATAAAGACAAAACATATGTGGCGTTAAATACGCAAAATATATTGAATGGCAATGAATATTGGGTACCAGGACACAGCAATGCAGGATATTTGTATGTCGAAATAAAAAAGGATACTCCTATTAGAACATCTGCTAATTTAGAAAAAATTAATGAATGGGCAACGAAAAAAACAGTGTTAAAAAATCTAAAAGCAGGTTCTCTTTATAAAGACGATTTAGGAAATATATATATTTATAAATATGATAGTCAAGGAGATACAAACATTCCACCACCCCAGGGTACATGGCTATGGCAAATAATAACTGTAAGTTAAAATTTGAAATTTATTTGACTTATAGTAACAGGGGAATTCGTCATGGATAATTAAAGGAATATTCAAAGTTATTAAGAATTTGCCGAATTAATTAAGGGGCAATCGTGAGCGGTTGCCCCTTTTTGAATGCCAGTTTTGAGAGGTTGGTATGAGAGACTGTAAATAAGACTCTTCTGATTAAGCAAGGAATCTCCTACTCTGCAAGGTCGGCGCGCCGCTTCTCTGTGTCAGCTTTGTTACATTCTTTTCCGTATTTTTGCGCTCCATTTCAGCTCCAGCAATTTTTCCAACATCATATTCCCTATGTCGAAGCTCTTCTTCCTCTTTCCGATTATGTTCGCAATTTTAAACCTCTGCACAAACTGTATTTTCAGTTATTTACCTGTATAAAAGAGACTGACGTAATGCATACCAGACCTTTTCCCTCTTGATTTTGCGGGACTTCAAAAGAAATTTGCACATCATCATCACGCCCTTCTTCATGCGTATAATCAAATTCATATTTCCCCAATGTTTGAATATTTTGTTCAAGGTAGGTCTTATTGCCATTTCTATTAGACAGTCTGACCTTTAGATTCGCTCCGCACTCTTCTATATTGACAACAAGTTTGTATTTTTTATTCGCCTGTAACATAATCGTTTCATCGCCACCCCGTTTTAGCACACTATCCTTATAAGAAGGAGTTAGAATTGCCTTTCCATTCTCAAACTTCGCGTTGATTACCTTCCAACCGGATGTGCTATCCCAGGAACTGCTATCTATCAGGATATTATTTTTCCCATTTGAACCGCTATCACTATTTTGGCTTTCTCCCTCAAACTTAATGTAAACCGTTTCTGTATCAGCATGATATTCTACCCACGCCTGTGTCCCTGGGATTCCTTCAATAACAGAAAAATTTTCCAGACTATTGGGAATTGTCTCCGTTTGCCAGTCTGGCTGTTTTTGCCTGAGATTGATTTTTTCAAAATCTTTTCCACCTATATTCACATTTCCATCGACTGTAATTGCTTCAGCCATAACCTGTGCATACTGTGCCCTTATATTTGCAGCAGCGGCTGCTTCTCGGCTTTTTTCAAGCTGGCTGGTAAATATGGGAATACCTATTGCCACCAATACTGCTATTATGGCAATAACAATGAGAAGCTCTGCCAGTGTAAAACCTTTTCTTTTTTTCTTCATAGTTCCTTTACTCCATAAACGGACATGTCTCCTACCGGCGACATTACTATATATATGCCTGAATTAGTCAACTACAATTGTAATTCTTAGAATAGAGTAACATATAAGACCGTGAAGCACAATGTAATAAATGAAAATACTAAGGTTGAACTACGTTTACCTAAAGAATCAAAATTCTTCTAGAATTAAATAGAGTGGCAGCTATCAAAGGCTGCCACCCAATTTTACCCCTATGCAATTCCCAACTCTACCATCAGTTCTTTTCGATACTTTTTATTATTACTTGCCTGCAATAAATCATTAATACGCCCAGCAGAGACTAACTTTTGAATTAATTCGTTCATTCGTTCTTCTGTCTTACGTTCACCTTCACGTCTGCCCTCACGAATACCTTCCTGTTTGCTGTCTCTCATCATATCATCAAACGCCTTGCACATATCAAATTCACCTCCCACCGTTTCAACATCTCTCTTTATAAGTTTCATGGCCCTAATTCCCGACATTACAGTAAGTAGGTCAAATGTGTCTTCTTCTAGTTTGGAGAAAACCTCTTCATTTGCCTTTACATACTCCCGTAAAGCCGTTTTGTCATTCGTTCTTTGCAAAAATCCACAAACCTGTTGTAAATCGGTCTGGAACCAGTGTATATTTTTGAAATAATACACTTCAAAAAGCAGCATTGGTGTCTCGAAAAATAATTTCTGCAGTTCTTTTGGAAAATCATTTGCTCCGGTCAGATCATCCATTTTGAAGGCTGCACGCCAGTGTTCTTGTCCAAAATAGATTACAATTTGAAGCACAGGGTAAAAATGATCGGTCTTTTTCATTCCCGAAAGCCGCTCGGCATTATCTTTTAAATCATTACAGTTCTTATGATCCTTTTGCAGTTTTTTCCACTGATTATAATAGTCAATCCCTTTCTCGTGCAAAAGTCTGACCGGCATTGCATAATGCTCCAGTGTTTGTATCTGAATCATAAACTGAAATTTCAGACTCTTCCACGTCACTGCAACAGACAGATCTGGTGTATTTTCTATAGCGACAACTTTATTCTTTTCCCGATAGACATTATGCAGCACTGGATTTTTCTCCAACAGATTATCTTCTGTAATAACCTGCCTGCCATGAAAAACAATTCCATTCAGAAGATCAACTATCCGCCGTGGATCCTTAAAGTACTCAATTGATGTAGCGTTCTTTTCCCGCATGCACACTCCTTTCTTTGTATGAAAAAGTTATGTAAAGTCATGTGTACAATACAAGAACGAACATTTTGTACTATCATTAGTATATACATATATTTTGTATTTTTCAAGTATTAGTATATAAAAATACAACTTTACAACAACTATTTCATACCTATGCAAAATATTCATAACGAAATGGAATTACCTGACCGAATGGTCAGATTTAGATTTTTCTTTTGTAAAAGTAAATTAAGTATACGACTTAACGAAGGGCAATGTCAATCAGAAAAATTGAGGATTATGTATATGATTTTCGTAAGAATTGTGCAGAAAAGCAGACCAGAAATGACTTCCGGCCTGCCCGGTAAAAGGATTATTTAAATTGAAATCACCCAAATTTCCTCATATTACTAAGGTCTGTCAGGTCGATCATCTGTGTTTCGCCGACTTCACCGGTTGGGCTCATCGGGCATACGGCGTAATTTCGTGTTTCGCTTCCTATCGTAAGTTTAGCCACATAATGCCAGCGAGACCATTCCTCAGTACCTCTCTGATAATCGCCATAACAATTGTGAATATCGTCAAAACCACCGATTAACTTTGCAAAATCACAAAGGGCTGCCGGTGATGTGCAGGAATCCCAACGATAAGATACAAAAAATGGAGTATTAGGTTCTGCAGCCAGAGATACCAGATAATTTCCATGTACCGTTACATATTTGAAGCGACCTGGCTCTGTGAGATAATCACTTACAGCGTCCATTTTTTCAAATGGAGTCATACCGGAAGTTGTAACTTTATTGATAATGTCAGTCATCCATGCTTTCTCAGCCTGGTCATAATCCATAACATTTAATGCCACTGTTTTTGCGACCGTGTAACCAGACATGGAGTATTCTCGGAATTCGATATTGTAAGTTCCTGCTTTTTCAAAATATACATATCCGATATAACCGCCTTTTACTTTTTTCAGGGAAGTTGTCTCGGAATCGCCGTTTTCATAAGGAATATCATCATATATGTGCGTTGATCCGCCTGAATACACATTTATCAAAGGACTATCTCCATCACAGATCAATCTAAAAGAATTCAGATCCGGATTGTCTGTTTTTATAAAAAGAGGTTTGATACACTGTGTGTAAATATCTGCTTTCTGCTTGTCCAAACCATAAATTTCATAGGTATATTTAGCAGGTGTTGTGCCTTTCGTATCATATATTGGCAAATCCACTTTACGAATTTCACTCCATGGTCCAACGACTTTTACATTATTGCGGATAGTGTAAGAACGTACTTTTGCATAATAACTGCGGCCTGAGTCTAAATAATAGAAACTCACACTTCCTATCCCGTCATCTTCACCGATTGTTCGCATATCCTGAACACTGTATGCAAACTTATCATTGTAAGAAAGATAACCTTCGTAACCAACATAGGGATCTGACTGGGAAAAAGTTCCCGGGCAGTTCAAATCCACCCATCCGTCACCATAATCTATTGACTTGATGGTTGGAACAGGAAGGGTGCTGTCAATGGTTTCAGATGTCACTACATAAGAAGTCTCGGTATGCGGATTGTATAGCTTCTGGGTAACTGAAACCGTGGAAGTAATTTTTTGTCCATAAATATCCGTGATGGTAATCACGCATTTCCCAGGCTCAAGCGTCGCAAATAAGTGGCTGTTTCCGCCTTCAGCTTCATCTGTGGAATATACAACAGCCGGATCAGAAATATTAATGTCTTTGATTCCATTTGAAGTTTCAATCTCATAATACCTTCCGCTTTCCAGGGTTATATTTGCTTTCCCCTCTTCGAGCGTTAATTTCGGAACCGGCTTAGGGGTAGGTGTTGTATTTGAAGTATTTCCTTTTGACTTTCCGCTTGTTTTGCAATGTTCCGTGGAAGACCATTTGGAATAATATTTCTTTCCTTTAATGGTCATGTAGGTACGGGCCTGCATATAATATGTAGTTCCGGCTTTCAGTCCATTGAGGGAAACGGTGTTGTTTTTGTTTCCTTTGACTGTTATGGTTTTCGCATTTTTTAATTTGGAATTTGTGGCATAGCGTAGCTGGTAACCGCTGGTCTGAGCGGTTTGCCTTTTTATTATCACACTGACAGTCTTTTTTCCAACATAACCACCCATTACCTGGGTCTTTGGAGGCAAAATGGTAAACTGCTTTTTCACTTTGCCGGCATAAGCACCTTTTCCAATAATCTGAACAGTATAGGTGCCTACCTTTTTGCAGCCCTTGGAATACTTCAGAACATAGTTTTTCTTCTCTTTCAGGACTTTGCCCTTATAGGTGACGCTTACCTTCGGGCGCTGGACTTTTTGATTGTAGGTGAGTTTGGTGGCTGATAATTTAATTTTGGTGTTTTTCAGATTTACCTTTGCAGCGGCAAATACCTGGCTTGTACTGCACAGCAAAAGCAGGGAAATGATGAGGCAAAGATGAATCAGCCGGTGAAGGTGGTGATTCTTTTTCATAGATTTTTTGCTCCTTCCTGAGATAGATTGATAGATTTATTAGACCATTGCAGAACTTCATTTGTTTTGATTTTAGCACTTGATGGGGGAATTAACAAGTAGAATGGGGTGCAAAGAAAACATTAAGAATATCCAATGCAATTTATAGTTAAAAGCCCAAAATTGCGTTGGATATTCCTTTTCATATTGGCTTATAAGCCATTAGATTTTTGGCATTTTCATTCCTGCTAATTCCAAAACATGTTCTCTGCTAATTTTCAGCAAATCTGCAATCTTTTCAATGCCCATTCCATCCTGAAGTAACGAATTGACAATTTCTTTTGTTTTCAATTCCTTTCCTTCCTGTATTCCCTCTTGTATTCCTTTTTGTATTCCTTTTTGTATTCCGCTTTGCTCCCCAGCCTCAAACTCAGCTTTTCTCATTTTACGTTCTTCCTCTTCTTTGTCATATTCAAATATACTCACTGCGTTAACCTCCTGCTCTTCTTCGTTAATGGGTTAAAAAGCATGGATTTCTGATGTGTGATTAGATAAATCAGATGGCAGATATGCCTTGAACTATATGAGAAATATGCTTTTTATCATAATAACATCGTAGTTCTTAATTTACAAGTACTTTTCGAGGGTCTGTTAAATTCTTCTGCTTTCTTTCTTCACAGCCTATTCCCCTGGTAACGGGAATGATTTTAAGGCACTCTCTGGGAGCTTTCTAATCCGTCACCATCCTTACGCCATCCATAAACAAAATCTCACACCCCTTATCACCCCCAATTATAATTTCCCTAATCACCATTCTCGTCTTCTTCGCCGCCTGGAACCAGGCAGGATACTTTTCGGTCAGCTCTTTCATCTGTGCTGCACGTAAACGCTCCAGGGCATTTCCCTGAGCAATATCTTTCTCCCAGTCTGGCAGAAGATTTTCTCTCTGGGATACCAGCTGTGCCCAGGCAGCGCTTACATATTCTTCCATCTTATGCCCCTCAACAGGCTTGGCTTTACAAAATCCACCCTTTTCTTTGCCGGAATTTATGCACCGCCACACACTTTTTCTGCTCTTCTTCACCATCCTTCCACCACAGCACCCACAAAAAATTTTTCCATAAAAAGGTTCCAGACTGCTGCTTCCCAATTCCCGAATCTGATGATTCCGTTTAAACTCTTTGATTCTGTTGATTTCCAGCTGTGCCGCGTCCCATATTTCCCTCTCTATGATTGCTTCATGATCATTTTCCACATAATACTGTGTCAGTTTTCCATCGTTCTTTTCCAGCTCTTTCGTAAGAAAATCCCGGATGTAATACTTCTGCATAAGCAGATCTCCCTTGTATTTTTCATTTTGAAGGATGCGAACAACCGAAACCGCAGCCCAACAAGATTCGCCATGCACTCCCGAAACATTTTCGGTATTCAGCATTCGCGCTATTTCAGATGGCTGCCATCCCTCCAGAAACTCACGAAAAATCCGCCGCACCACTTTCGCCTGCCCTTCATTTATTACCAGATGCCCCGCCTCATCCTTATCGTATCCCAGAAAACAAGCGGCATTAATGTGAGGGATTCCCTGCTGAAACCTGGAACGGATTCCCCACCTGGTGTTTTCGGAAATATTTTGTGATTCCTCCTGGGCCAGACTGGAAAGAATGGTAAACAAAAGCTCACCAGACGACTCCATCGTGTTAATCCCCTCTTTTTCGAAAATCACCGGAATCCCAAGGCTCTTCAAATATCTTGCGTAATGCAGGCAATCCCGGGTATTTCTGGCAAAACGGCTGATAGATTTGGTGATCACCAGATCTACTTTTCCCGCCTCACAAGCCGCGATCATGCTGCGAAAGCCTGCCCTTTTACGCGTACCAGTACCGGAAATCCCCTCATCGGAAAAGATTCCGGCAAGCTGGTATTCCTCTTTTTCATTAATATAATCTGTGTAATATGCGATCTGATTGGCAAAAGAGCCCAGCTGCTCTTCCTGTTCGGTAGACACCCTGCAATAGGCTGCCACTCTGCATTGGGAACTGCTGGCAGATTTAGCGTTTCCATTCGTCTGGCTTGGAGGAATAACCGTAAGTTTCTTTTCCATCAATAAGCTCCTTTCCGATATATGCTGAAAAACTGACGTTCCGAAGCGGGGAAAGCTTTTCATCTGGTATGCGGACACCTTTGCAAAAAGCTTTTCCTTTTCGGCTGAGACCATTGCAAATCCACCAGACAGAGTGGTTTCTGGCAATAATCCGCCGTAGCCTGGAACCACAGTATTTGCAGAAAATCCGGTCTTTGTAAGGATAATTGGCGAGAGTTAAAGGCGGTTTATCCGGGATAAATCCAGATTCTTGTTTTTGCAAAATTGTTTCTTTCAGGGTTATTTTCTCCGGTGCATCTGGAACCTGGGCTTTTTCAGTTACGGCAATCTCATCAGAGGGTAGCTCCTGCCTGTTTCTTTCGCTCTTCTTTGCCAACTTTTCCTGTGCGGTTTCCCACAATTCCTCAGAAACGATTGCCGGATGATCGTGCCGGATGTAATACATCTGCTTTTCCCCTTTATTTCGTACCAGTTTTCGCTGATTGTTTACATAATATCTCTGACAAATATAGTCTCCCTTATAGGCGTGATTGTGAAGAATCCGGCTTACTGTGGAACGGCTGAAGGTCCTGTCATTCTGAGTGGTAATTTTATTTTCGTTCAGATATTTCGTAATCTGGCTGATGCTCCATCCGTCAGCAGCCATCTGGAAAATCTGCCGAACAAGTTCTGCATTTTTATCCGGAACCAGATTTCCCTTCTGGTCTTTCTGATATCCCAGACAGCGGTGCAGCTGCCGCATGGGATGACCCTTTCTGTATTTCTGCTGAATCGCCATCTTAGTCAGCCATCTGGCATTTTCGCTTTCTGCCTGGGCAAATGCCGCAAAAAGAGTCAGCAGCAGTTCCCCTTCCTGGGACAGCGTATGGATTTTCTGAAGTTCAAAATATATATCAATTCCCAGTTCCTTCAACTGCCGGGTGGTTTTCAGTACAGTATCTGTGTTGCGTGCAAAACGAGTAATGGATTTCGTAATAATCTGCCGAAAACAGCCTTTCCGGGCATCCTCCAGCATTTTGCAAAATCCTGGGCGGGTCTCTTTGTATCCAGAAATTCCAAAATCATAATATATTTCTGTCAAAATGTAATTTGGGGTTTTCTTCATAAATTCCTGATAATGGCGAATCTGATTTTCCAGGGAATCCTGCTGATGGGGGTGAAAGGTGGAAACGCGGCAGTATATTGCGGTGGAAATGGATAAGGAATTTTCTGCTGCCGGAATGGATAATGGTTTTTCCACTGTTGAAATGGATAAAAGATTTTCATAATGGGATGAAAAAACGGGCTTCTGTATTTCGCTCATGTTGTCTGGCCTCCCTTCTCTTCTTATTGTAAGCTTCCATCTTTTCCTGACTGGAATATGCACTGCTGCCAGATAAATTCCCAGTGAGAAGCTTCCGGGTACTGGCGTATTCGGCACCTTTCAGGCCAAGCTGGTTCAGCCAGATGCGAAAACGATATTTTTCACTGGCCCCGGAACTGGTATTTTTTCGATTGGGCACTACCCATTTACGGGCATGGGCTGTCTGAAGAAGTTTCTCCAGGAACTGACGGTACGCTGCTTCTTTCTCCGAAGAAATGAATGAATTCTCTTCCACGATCAAAATGGAGTCCTCTTTCATGGTAAAACCAGGAATTGCTTTGTTGATAAGGTTTTGCTTTTCCGCCAGAATCGCGGACAGATTTGCTCTTGCCTGCGCGGGCAAATTGCTCAATGAAAACTGCAGGACTCCGTGGACCTCAAAATCTTCCGAAATTGAGGCATTTCTGAAAATGCCACTATTTTCCGGAACACCTGCGTTTAGGGAAATACGGTCTAACTGAAAGGTTAAAATCTGGTTCATTGGCTGCCTCCTCATATGTTTTTTGGTAAGCTCAATATAACATAAATTCGGAAAGCCATTTCGAACAGTTCTATATTGTATTTTATAATCGGGCACGCTACTATGAACTTGTAAATATCAGCTTACAGCAATGCACCGGAAGCGATAAAAGACATCTATAAAAAGATTTTGTGGGCTTTACTGATAAAGATGAATGTGCTCGTAGACGAAGTAAAAGAAATGATGGGCGAGATTGGAGGTCGTAGAATGGGTTATCTATTTGAAAACATGGAGAAAATGGACATCCAGGCTGAAAGACGAAATACACAGAGAGAAAGAGATTGCGCAGATATGGAAAAGGTACGGGCGGATTCAGAAAAAGAACGAGCGGGTTCAGAAAAGGAGCGGGCGGATTCGGAAAAGGTACGGGCGGATGCTGCGGAATTAGAAATTCAGAGATTAAAAAAAGAACTTGAAAAAAGAATGCATGTAACCGGAAACTAGAGCCTGTTTGAAAAAGGCTCTAAATTTCAACAAGGGAAACCAAGCACGATTAAAGGTATTAACAATTTTTACTGGTTTAACAAAAACATCCTGCATCAGTCATACCCACAAAGAGGTTTGACTGGGCAGGATGTTTTTGTCAAAAGGCGGGTTTTTAAATTCATGGAATGTATTCTTATAGGTTTGAGAGCATATTTCATACAGCATATGGGTTCGTTCAACTATGGGAAAATTCGAACGATGGGGGCCGTGCTGGTTGCGATTTCAATTCCGATTTTTACCGCTCAGTTGGAAAAGAGTAGAGAGGCTGTAGATGAAGCGAATATTCGAGCTGCATATGCAGAAGCTTCTGCTGAATTACTTACCAATGATGCTTCTACTAAGGCATGGACTGTTACTGCTCAGCAAACAAAAGATAAATGGCAATCTGCTGCTGAGGCTGAAAAGATAAAAATTGCAGGCATTGAAGTTGGATGTGCATCTAAGGATGGAACCAACAAAGTTTGGAATATTGCTATTGATAATACCAAACAGGAAATTACTATTACTGCTGCTACAACTGCTACAACCGATGCTAACAAAGTAGGAAACTAATGCCTAAGGAAGTCTCAGCTGAAATACAACAGCTTGGAGAACATAATCTTTCGGTGTTAATAATTAAGTTTTAGCCGTTTCGTTTTTATAATATAAAAAAACTTTGATTTATGACATTTTAAAATATCCTGTACAAGTTGTATTTGATAACGGAAACTTGTACAGGATATTAGTTTTAAGTTAGCAACCACCAGTTCAACTGGTGGTTTATCCTTGGCCCTCCAAAGGGCCAT
>OLQH01000937.1_pt1 | contig 27053 bp, 25 predicted proteins | sample 1672671 | NCBI WGS metagenome assembly OLQH01 (sample SAMEA3136712, study PRJEB25190) | human gut metagenome
CTTCCCGATTTGGGGAGACCGTCACAGCATTGGAGCTGGCACCGGAGGGAACCGGATACCGGGCAAGAACGAGATTCAGCAAGTTCTTTAATTTGCCGGAGCTGATGAACCTGTTCAAAGAAGTGGCCGACATTAAGACCGCCGACCAGTTAAATCTTCCTACCCCGGAAGTGGAATACCACAATATCGTGGCGCAGCCTACCGAACATCAGCAGGAAATGGTCAAAGCCCTTTCGGAGCGCGCCTCCAAGGTCCACAGCGGCAGCGTTGACCCGTCCCAGGATAATATGCTCAAGATTACCTCGGATGGCCGCAAACTGGGGCTGGACCAGAGGATTGTCAACCAGATGCTGCCGGACGAACCCGGAACAAAGGTCAATCAGTGCGTGGACAACATCATGCAGATCTGGCGGGATGGCGAAGCTGACAAGCTGACCCAGCTGGTGTTCTGCGACAGTGTAGCGAAATAAACTATAAATGGGGCTATGCCCTGTGAGGAGGTAAAAGTAGCGGAGAAAACAGAGTTTTCTCTAACTGATATTCTGAAGAGTGGAATGAAGGAGTAACGCCCAGAAACACTCACCTAATACTACGTTGGAGGCAAAGGAGTGCAATATCCTGAGCTGTCACAGCACGTTAAAGTCGGCTGAGAACCGCCCAAACAAGCAATACGCTGTTGTGGAAAGCTGTCCAGAGGTGGATGGTGCGGTCTATAGGTCGGGGGTCTATAAAGTTCTCATGGCAAGAATGTGGCTGACTACCACTGACAAAAACCCGAATGAAAGTGTCAAGAAGAAAGAACGGTAGAAATGCCGTTGCCACGAAAGTGGTGTGTGTGAGGTCGAGTAAGGCGGTCGCAATGAAAAACCTTGCGGTGTTACAGGCATCGCCAAGCACACTGGCAAAAAGGGCAGCCTAAAAGAATTATGCAAAGATAAGAATATCAGAACGTAGAAAGTCCTGGATGTGGAGCGATTGCACGCTGTGAAGCATGAAAAGGAAAACCATGTCACTATTTGAGGGGTGTGGTATAACTTTTCTTAATATGGGAGGAAAGAGCAGCCATGGTACCGTGTCCGTTAGCGATAACAGGATTTAGAAACCGTGAAAAAAGTAAGCGGTGGAGGGACGGGCTGTAGTCAAGAATGTGATGAATAAGATGAAAGGAGCATTATTAACAGACATCATAGGTTCGAGTAGGACTAAGAAAGGCGAATCCGAAAGGAGTGAGCCGACTATGACAACAGAGAAACGGGCTTTGAAGAAAGCAAAGCTAAGACATGCAGAATACTATGATTTTCAGGATATTCAGGACAGGTTATACAGGGATAGCAAGGATGAAAAAGAATTTTGCAATCTCATAGAAGTAATTAATGCCGGAAAATATCCGTATGGCGTATAGAAATTTGAAGAAAAACCATGGAAGTCATACACCGGGAACAGATAAAAAGACAATCAATGACATTGAAAAGTTGTCTGACGAGCAGTTAATAAGTAAGATACAGGAAAAATTCAGATGGTACAGACCGCAGAGTGTTCGTAGAGTGGAAATACCAAAAGGCAATGGAAAAGTTCGTCCGCTAGGTATTCCGACAATAATGGACAGACTGGTGCAACAGTGCGTGTTACAGGTATTAGAGCCTATTTGTGAAGCGAAATTTCATGAACACAGTTATGGCTTTAGACCAAACCGAAGTACAGGAAACGCTATCGCACAAGCTTATAAAAATATGCAGATGAGTCATTTGCATTATGTTGTAGATATAGACATCAAAGGATTCTTTGATAACGTGAATCACGGAAAGTTGTTAAAGCAACTCTGGACTCTCGGAATCAGGGATAAGAAATTAATCTCTATTATCTCAACGATGTTAAAAGCGGAAGTTGCGGGGATTGGCTTTCCAGAGAAAGGAACACCACAAGGTGGAATTATTTCCCCATTACTGTCAAACGTCAGCAACAACTTGAATCAGCTGACCCGTAAAGTGCATGAGACCGGGCGGGTTTACGACGCTGATTTGGAGGATATATCCCAGCGGCAGGAACAGTTATGGGAGGGTGTGAAAGAAATCCTTACCCAACTTTCCAAACTTTCATAACAGGGATAGATACTCCATTTGCGGAGGGAGGAACGGCGTTTCTTCGCCGCACCTCCCTCCGCTTTTTCTTTTTGCCGGTATCCTTGTCTTTTGCCTGTCCATACCGGATAATATGAAGTAGAATAGAAGTGTAGCAAAGGAGTGAGAACAGATGCTGACCTTTGAAAAAGTGTTAGAGATTTTTGCGGACTACCTGGCCGCAGACGAGACCATCGAAGTTTATATCAGCCGTCATGGATGTGTAAGGGTTGAATTTGACCAGGACTTTCATTATTGCACCGGCGAGGTGTGCCATACCCCCAAGGAACTGTTTGACCTCTTAGCCGATGATTACCGGACTTATCTGGAGGTTGAACTGACCAAAGGCAGACGGGAGCTGACAGAAGATGATGTAAAAGAAGCAGATGCCCTATGCAAACGGTATCTGAATCGCTGGAGGAGGAATTGGGATGAAAATTTTGAAATGCCTGCTGATGATCGTAACTACACCGGTCATTTTGGTGCTGACACTTTTTGTCTGGCTCTGCACGGGGCTGATCTACATATCTGGTTTAGTGCTTGGCTTGCTCAGCACTGTAATTGCTCTGCTTGGCGTGGCTGTGCTGCTTACCTATTCCCCGCAGAATGGTGTGATTCTTTTAGCTATGGCATTTTTGATTAGCCCTATGGGGCTGCCGCTGGCTGCGATCTGGCTGCTGGGCAAGGTGCAGAGTTTGAAATTTGCAATTCAGGATAGTGTGTATGGATGAACTCTAACATAATAGTGTTCTTTTTTGTGCATTTACTTTTGTGCTACATTCATGTATAATAGTGGCACGAAAGGAAGTAGTGGGTATGACAAAATTGGAACGGTTTGCACAGCTGGACGGTCTTCTGGCAGAGCAGGACGGGATGCTACAAACTTCTCAGGCGATTGCCAGAGGAATTGTAAAACCTATTTTTTATGAATATATCAAAGAGCGAAAATTAGAACAGGTTGCCCACGGGATTTATGTTTCTGAAGATGCCTGGGTAGATGCTATGCTCCTTTTGCATCTGCGGTGCAATCAGGCAGTGTTTTCCCACGAATCGGCCTTGTTTTTTCATGATTTGACTGACAGAGAACCCTCCCAATATTCTGTTACAGTACGGCGTGGTTATAGTCCGACTCGCTTAAAAGCAGAAGGGCTATCTGTTTACACCATTAAGCCAGAGTTATTTGATGTTGGGTTGTCCAGCGGTCAGACACCTTTTGGGCATACCGTACCGGTTTATGATATGGAGCGAACAATCTGTGATTTGCTCAGAAGCCGCAGTAGAATTGAAATTCAAACCTTTCAGGGAGCATTGAAAGCGTATGCTCGTAGAAAAGATAAGAACCTGCGAGCTTTAATGCAATATGCTGGGATGTTTAAGGTGGAAAAGATTTTACGGCAGTATTTGGAGGTGCTTTTATGATAAAAATAGAAAGACAGATTGAAGCCATTGTCACTCAGAAAAAGAGCCGAAAGAGATTTTAATTGAAGATTTTGCAGAAAAAATGCAAAATCAATCCATAAATATTGATTTGAGCGTTTTTATTGATTCCGTGGTATAATATTTTAATAGCACCCACAGTGAGGAGGGTACAAAATGGATAACAATTTGCAAATAAATCAAAATGCAGAACAGACCTATCATTCCATTCGCCAGTCTATTGTATCAGCACAGCATAAGCTAAGTGCTGCGGTGAACTACGCAATGGTAATAACTTATTGGGAAATTGGTGAACAGATTTATAAAGCGTGTGGAGAAAATGACAGAGCAGCATACGGAAAAAATTTGTTGGACTATCTTTCAGCTCAATTGACTGCTGAGTTTGGAAAAGGTTTTGACAAATCAAATCTTCGTAAGATGAGGCAGTTCTACTGTACATTCCCAATTCGAGACACACTGTGTCTTGAATTGAGTTGGTCACATTACCGCCTTTTGATGCGTGTACCAGATGAACAGGCACGAACCTTTTATATGGAGGAATGTGTAAAGTCTGCGTGGAGCGTCCGACAGTTAGAACGGCAGATTAACACAATGTACTATCAGAGAATTTTAGCAAGCCAAGACAAAGCAGCTGTTTCAAAAGAAATTCAAACAACAGAACCTAAACATGAATATGAAAAAATAATCAAAGACCCTTATGTGATGGAATTTTTGCAGATTCAGCCAGATACCCATGTATATGAGGGTGAACTGGAGCAGGCATTGATCGACCACCTTCAGCATTTTCTTCTGGAACTGGGACGAGGATTTTCTTTTGTAGCACGGCAAAAGCGGTTTACGCTGGATGGACAGGACTTTTTCATCGACTTAGTATTTTACAATTACATTTTGAAATGTTTTGTTCTAATTGATTTGAAGATGGGGAAACTGACCCATCAGGATCTGGGACAAATGCAGATGTATGTGAACTATTATACTCGTGAAATGATGAATGAGGGAGATTCACAGCCTATCGGTATTGTCCTTTGTGCGGACAAAGGCGACTCCATTGTAAAGTACACGCTGCCGGAAGATAATCACCAGATTTTTGCATCAAAATATTTTACTTATTTGCCGACAGAAGAAGAATTGAAGCATGAATTAAATTTGGACGATTTTTATAAGCTGGAAGAATGATATGGGTGCTAACAACAAAATCTGTCCGAATTGTGGTAAGAAAATGAAACAGCAGTTTATTGGTTTGCAGCATTGTAAATGCGGTATGAGTTGGAAAAAGGATGAAGGCTTTTTTGAAAGAACATCAAACATGGTCTTTGCACTGGAAAGGCAAACGATCGGCAAAAAAGTAAAACAGGTTCCTGTCATAAGATACAAAACAGATAATTAACACAAGACGGTCTGCTGCGGCAGGCCGTTTTCTTTTCGGAAAGGAGGTCTGACCTATGGCAACCACAAGAATCATGCCGCTTCATGTCGGCAAGGGCCGCACAGAAAGTCGGGCGATCAGTGACATCATCGACTATGTGGCCAATCCAAAGAAAACAGATAACGGCAGGCTCATTACCGGCTATGCGTGTGACAGCCGGACTGCGGATGCAGAGTTCCTTCTGGCAAAGCGGCAGTACATTGCCGCTACCGGACGAGCGAGAGGTGCGGATGATGTGATTGCCTATCATGTGCGCCAGTCCTTCCGCCCCGGCGAGATCACCCCGGAAGAAGCCAACCGGTTGGGCGTAGAATTTGCAAAGCGTTTTACCAAAGGCAATCATGCCTTTGTGGTCTGTACTCACATAGACAAGTCGCACATTCATAATCACATTATCTGGTCATCGGTCAGCTTAGAATATGACCGGAAATTCCGAAACTTTTGGGGTAGCACCAAGGCAGTTCGCCGGTTAAGTGACACCATCTGCATTGAAAACGGACTGTCTATTGTGGAGAAGCCGAAACCTCGCGGAAAGAGCTATAACAAATGGCTGGACGATCAGGCAAAGCCCTCTCACCGAGAGCTGCTTCGTGTGGCGATTGACAACGCATTATCACAAAGCCCTACTGATTTTGAGGAACTGCTAAAGCGGCTGCAAGAGTCCGGCTGTGAGGTATCAAAACGAGGGAAATCGTATCGCTTGAAGCTCCCCGGTTGGGAGAAAGCAGCCCGCATGGACAGTTTGGGAGAAGGATATGGATTGGAGGATTTGCAGGCAGTTCTCTCCGGGAAGAAAGCGCATACCCCACGAAAGAAAACGATCGCACAGGCAGAGCCGCCGAAGGTCAATCTGTTGGTGGACATTCAGGCAAAATTGCAGGCCGGAAAAGGTGCCGGTTATGCTCGATGGGCTAAGGTTTTCAATCTGAAACAAATGGCGCAGACCATGAATTACCTGTCTGAGAATAACCTGCTGGAGTATGCGGTTTTGGAAGAAAAAGCTGCGGCTGCCACGGCACATCACAATGAGCTTTCGGCGCAGATTAAAGCGGCTGAAAAGCGCATGGCAGAGATTGCTGTCCTGCGTACCCACATCGTAAATTATGCCAAGACCCGTGAGGTCTATGTGGCATACCGGAAGGCTGGCTACTCTAAGAAATTCCGGGAGGAGCATGAGGAAGAAATCCTGCTCCACCAGGCTGCCAAGAATGCCTTTGACGAGATGGGCGTCCAGAAGCTGCCCAAGGAAAGAGTTGCAGACGGAGTACGCAAAATTGCTGGAAGAAAAGAAAAAGACCTCTAATCAATACGCTGGTGACAAATATTATGACCCGAAAGCAAGAATTGTCTGTTTTACAGTCTATTGGTATGACAAAGCGGCAGCTTAATCACATGGTACAATGTGAGGCGGGATTGATTGCCGTGTGGAACATCATTATCACCTTGTTAGCCGGTGGATTTTTAGGGCTTATGCTGATTCGTGGGCTGAACAGCATAGGAATGAGCTATCTGCATTGGGCTTATCCGATTTGGTTTGCACTTTTCTATGCAGTTATCGTCCTTATCATGCCAGCGGTTATAACAAAGGCCGCAATTTATCTCCTTCAGAAAAAGTCTATTGTGGAGAGATTGCGCGAAATTGAATAGATAGTTTGAAACTACTCGTTCAATAAGAAAATGAATTGTCCTAAAATTGAAGCAATTCCCCCTTAAACTGTTGGGACTTTGGGATATTTCTGCAACATTTGGGGGTTAGGGTGACAGAGAAAGGAGTGAATGACTATGACATTACCATTTGAAAATGATACTAGTCGGATTGTAAAGCGGCTGGCGAAACAGAATATGAAAGCAAACCGGCGTACATCCATTTCTATCATGGCAGCCATATTGATCGCATCAACTTTTTTGTGCTCGTTATGCACATTTGTCCAAAGCTATTGGAATCAAAGCGTGCAGCAGGAGATCGCAGCCTACGGTGATTGGGATGCACAGCTTTTAGAGCTTCATGCCGGCCAGCTGGATTTGATTCGGAATAACGAAAATATCCAAACCATCATGGTAAAAGGAGATAATCAGACTGCCTCATTGCCTGCTACATCTGGTTTGTCCTATCTTTTGATCCAAAACTGTGATGGGGCATATTGGGGCGGTATGCGGGAAAAGAATCTGATCCTGCGCGGACGGGTTCCCCAGGCACCGGGAGAAATTGTCGTTGGAAAAAGCTTTTTTGAGCAAAATCCATCTGTTAAGATTGGAGACCGGCTGAATCTGGATTTGGGTGAACGCAGGATTGGGAATACAACTGTGGATTTCCTTTCCCCCATTCAAAGCGGGGAAGAATTTGTGAAAACAGAAAAAGTGCAGTACACCATCGTTGGCGAGATTGATATGACTGTTTCCAGCGCATACAATGGCTACCCTGCGTATGGGTGGCTGGACACGGCCGCATTATCGGAGGACACGGGGATCGTTGCTTATCTTCAAGTGACGCAGCCGCGAAAAGTCTATGAAATCATCCCGCAGATAGCAGAGGACATTGGCTTGCAGCCGGATGAGTTTGGTGAATATCCCTTCCGTTACCACACAGCCCTGCTTGGGATGTATGGAATTTATGCGCCGGGACATTTCCTAAGCAGTGACCTTCCCAAACTTGCGCTTGCGCTCGGTTTGGTCATGGCAGCATCTATGGCGGTATTTGCCTATATCATTCGGGGCGCTTTTTCTATTTCTGCGAAACGCAAGGTAAAGGAGCTGGGAATCTTAAAATCCATTGGAATGACACCCAGGCAGATCCGCATGATGATCGTATATGAGGCGCGCTGGTTGTCTGTGCTTCCTATTCTGGTTTCTGTGGGACTTGGATACCTTTTTTCCTATGGCGTATTGGCAGCATACTCTGATCTGACGCAAGAAGTGACCGGGAGCCGGATAACAGCTTCTTTTTCCCCGTGGGTCGCAGTGGTTTCCATGATTCTCTCGTTCCTGACGGTTCGCCTGGCTGCTTCTGGTCCTGCCCGGCAGATGGGAAAACTTCGCCCGATTGAAGCGGTTAAAGAAAGCTGGAGCAATCCTTCTTTGAAAAAATCAGCAAAGCATCCGATCCTGAAAAAGTACTTTGGATTCCTTGGAAATATTTCTGCAAACTCCATGACGGCTAATAAGAGGCTGTTTCGTACCTGTACGGTAACGCTGAGTCTGTGTATGCTTTTGATGTTCAGCTTTCTGGCCGTTTTTTCCGTTTCAGATATTAACAATACAAAAGCAGAACAGGACAGCCACTTTAATGTTAATCTTACAATGGAGTCTGGTCAGAAAATAGAGCCTGCACTTATGGTGGAATTGAAGCAGCTGCCTCACATAGAAGAACAGGCCACCTATACGATGGCGAACTGTGCGCTTTGGGTTTCGGAAAGTGAGCTATCGGAAGAATTTCTTTCCTCTGGAGGATTTGACACAAAAGCGGCTGGCGAGTATGTAGCAAAGCGTGATGGCCGCTACCGTATCCCATGTGTATTGATTGGCTTGGAACAGGATGCCTATGAAGATTATCTCATGCAGTCAGGGGTGTCTTATTCTGAACAGGGTGGTGCGCTCATTGTCAATTCTGTTGTGAAAAATCCTGACTCCAGAGGTTATGAAGCCAAAAAAGATATGGTCCCATATCTAAAACTCAAAGAAGGTCAGTCTTTAGAAGTAACAGAGAAATTCTTGGACTCCATTCAGGGGGATTACCATTTTGATGTGACGGTGTCATCTGCACTTTCTGAAATGCCGGAGATTGGGCGTAATATAGCCTTTTATACATTGCCCATTCTGGTGACGATGGATCAATACTATGAGATTATCCAGAATTTCGGAGAGGATCGTGCAGTTTACAATTACAGGACTTACATGAATCTTCTCGTGGAAGATGGGCTGGATGCCGAAGTACAGGCGCAGGCAGAGCAGATCTGTGGTACTTATCTGGGGACGAGTGATTTCTATACCTCCAGCAAGACACAGCGCGCTTTGGACAGAGAGCGGCTGACCGATGCGACCATGCTGATCGTTTACAGTTTGACTGCACTATTTGGTATCATTGGAATCTCATCGGCAGCAGTGGCGATTCTGAACAGTCTGTATCAGAGAAGAAAGGAATTTGCCATGCTGCGTTCTGTGGGGGTGGATAGAAAAGGTCTTGACCGTCTGCTGCATATAGAAGGGTTCTTCCTTGGAGGAAAGCCTTTGGTCATTGGATTGCCGATCCTGTTTTTAATTGCCGCAGTTTTGATGTGGATGCAGGATGTGACTTTCATGGAGTTCATTCAGGTATTTCCGTTATTAGGGCTGGCAGCCTATATTGTCCTGGTACTAATGGTCATCAGTGGGATTTACAGGACGGCTTCCAGAAGAATCCGCAGGGATATTATTGTAGAAGTCTTAAAGGATGAGAATGTGTGAGTCTTACTGCAAAATGAATTGTCCTAAAATTGAAGCAATTCACCGTAGATTTTCATACCCTTTAGGACATTTCTGCAACATTTGCCCTTTACCCTATACTCAACAAATTAAGAAAGGCAGGTAACTGTTATGAAAATTTTGCAGACAACGGATCTTAAAAAATACTACGGCACAGAGCCGAACATTACCCGCGCCTTAGATGGCGTGAACTTCTCGGTGGAGGAGGGCGAATTTGTGGCGGTGGTTGGTACTTCCGGCTCCGGTAAGTCCACCCTGCTTCACATGATGGGCGGTTTGGATACCCCCACCTCCGGCAGCGTGATGGTGCGGGATAAGGAGCTGGCGAAGATGAACGATGAGCAGCTTACCATCTTCCGCCGCCGCAATATCGGATTTATTTTCCAGAACTATAATCTGGTGCCGATCCTAAATGTTCATGAAAACATCGCCCTGCCGGTGGAACTGGATGGGGATACGGTGGATCAGAAATTCATGGCGGATGTGGTGTCCATGCTGGGTCTGGAGGATAAGCTGAAGAATATGCCAAACAACCTCTCCGGCGGCCAGCAGCAGCGTGTGGCGATTGCCCGCGCTCTGGTGTCAAAGCCCGCGATCGTCCTGGCTGATGAACCCACCGGAAACTTAGACAGCCGGACCAGCGCCGATGTGCTGGGGCTTTTGCAGAGAACAAGCCGTGAATTTAACCAGACGCTGGTGATGATTACACATAATGATGCCATTGCCCAGCTTGCAGACCGTATCGTGCGGATCGAGGATGGCAGAATCGTTGGATAAAGGAGGTGGCAGACATGACATTGCCTTTTGAAAATGACACAGGGCCGGTTATTAAAAAATTAGCGGCAAGGAGTATTCAGACGGACAAGCGGCGCAACCTGTTTGTGATCGTAACGATTACTTTGGCAGCCGCTTTGATGGCAGCGATTTTCTGCGCAGGAGCTGGAAGCGACAGAAAACTGGAGGCGGACCTGCGGGGACAGTATCAGGCGGTTGTGGTGAATTGTGACCGTGATACGATTGAAAAACTGAAAGACTGCCCGGAAGTGGAACGCTGGGGCCTTTCCCAGAATTATGGTTCCGCCCGCTATGGTGACAGCGTTCTGACTGTGGAGTATGCGGATGCCAACTGGATGGAATTAGGAAAGAAGCCTTCCTTTACCGGGACGCTTCCGCAGGCTGCCAATGAAATTCTGGTAGAACGGGCCTTTCTCGATTATTTTGAAATCCCGGCAGAAGTCGGGCAGACCATAGAAGTGAATCTTGGAAACGGAAAGCAGACCTATACCGTCAGCGGTATCATGGATGTTGAGAATGACTCCCGTATGTTCCAGCTTTATGCATCCGAGGCATTTGTGGAGGAGATGGCACAGGGAGAGCCTCTGTTTGAATTCCGGCTTCGTTATACCGGCGCTGATGATATGGAGTCAGAACAGCTCAAGGCGGATATTGCCAAATTCCTTTCCGCAAACGATGTCTCAGAGGATCAGATTTTTTACAGCTCCAACTATTTCGATATGCAGGGATTTCAGACAGGCGTGATGAAATATTACATTCCCGTGGCGATCCTTTTGCTGATCGCCTGTGCCGTGGTCATTTACAGTATCTTTTTCATTTCCGTAAAGGGCAAAATGCGGGAATATGGACGCCTGAAGGTGATCGGCACAACGCCGAAACAGATCCGGCGGATCGTGCGGCGGGAGGGATTGCTGTTATCTCTTTGCGGTATCCCGCTGGGGCTTTTGGTTGGAGGGGCTGTCGGGTTTGCCATTTTCCCGGCACATTGGAGCTGGATGGGAAATCTGCCCTATCTGGCTGCGACCGCAGCAGCCTGCGCCCTGACAGTATTTCTGTCCATTCATGCGCCTGTCCGCATGGCGGCGAGGGTATCCCCCATCGAAGCGGTCCGCTCCAGTGGTTATGAAACTGCAACAGACCGTAAAGATCAGAAAAACCACCGCATTACGCCGTTCTCCATGGCACAGATGAACTTTCGGCGCAGCAGGAAAAAGACGGTCATCACGCTGGTATCTCTGGGGCTGACGGGTGTGTTTCTGGTAACAGCCGCTACGGTTCTCAACTCCATCAGTCCCGAAAAGATGGCGGTAGAAGCCATGGGGGATCACTGCAACTATGAGGTCAGCTGGATGGATTCGGGAGGCGCGGAAGGAGTGCCTGCCATCGCACGAGAAAATCCATTGACAGAAGAACTTCGTCAAAAGCTTCTTGCCATAGATGGCGTGGAATCTATCAAAAGCCATGAAGTGACATCCGCAACGGTGAAATTCCCTCAGGAAAGTGTTGCATTAAAGTTCCCGGTGTTTGACAGAGAGCAGATGGAACAGTGGCTGCCGGAGAAAAATTTGGAACAGGGCAGCGCCGATTATGAGGAGCTTGCCGCAAACAACGGTGTGGTCGTGACTGATTCGGAAGACCACCTTTTAAGTATGTTTTATGGCTATACGCCTGCTGTTGGGGATGTGCTGACCTTTGAATCCATGGACGGTAAAGCCATAGAAGCAACGGTCATGGGGATTGCGAAACCGTCAGTGACATCAGGCACCGGCGCATGGGGGATGTTTACCCTAACGGAAGAACTGGCCGATCAGCTCTACCCGGACATTGAGAACAGGGAGGCCGTTTGGAATGTCCATACATCGGAGGACTCGGATGCGCTCAGGGCGTCGATTTTCAGCCTGCTGGAAGATCCGGTTCTGACGGTCTTTTCCAGAGCAGACCATGCGGCCTCTCTGGAATCGCAGCTGAAAATAATGACTCGCGGCGTTTATCTGCTGCTGGCGTTCCTGTTTGTGTTCTCCATGGTAAATCTGGTCAACACTCTGATGACCAATCTGCTGGCAAGGCAGCAGGAGCTTGGGATTTTGCAGTCTGTGGGCATGACCGGAAAGCAGGTTTCCCGTATGCTGATCGCAGAATGCCTGTGGTACGCAGGGGTTACGGTATTTTTGTCGGTTGGCATTGGAGGAATCCTGGGCTGGATTTTTGACTGTGTGATCAGCAGTTTTAATATTTTCGGGGAACTGTCCTATCAATTCCCTTTGATGGAAACGGTTGTTTTTATTCTGGCACTTTTGGTTGTGACCGGAATCTTCTCTGTGGTTGCGGTCCGTTACTCGAAACGGCTTTCCCTTGTGGAGCGGATCAAGACCATGGACTAACCAGAGGCGGCGGCTTCCGATATGAAGCCGCCGCTTTGCTGACAGCAGGAATATAAGACTTAAAGGAGATGATCAAAATGACAGTACCATTTGAGAATGATACGGGAAATATTGTCAGGAAGCTGGCAAAGAAAAGTTTGCAAAGCGAGAAGCGCCGAAATCTCATGGTAGTGATCGCCGTTGTGCTGGCATCCTGTCTGATCTGTTTTTCGATTGTGATGGCTTTGTCTGCCTGGCAGATAGAGAAAAATCATGTGGAGGATACCTATGAGGCGGTCTATACCAGGATTACCGAGGAAGATGTGTCCACCCTGAAGGGGCTGGATGACTTCTCAAGGGTAGGAGAGTATTATATGCTGGCTATGGAACCTGCCCAGCAGGGATACAATGCCTCCTACATTTATTGTGATGAGGAAACGATGTATATTGCCCGTGACCAGATGAAGCTTTTGGAGGGCCGCCTGCCCCAAAAGGAGGATGAGGTGGTGGTGAGCCGTTATTTCCTTTCCAATTACGGTGCAGACGCCGGGATTGGTGAAAAGGTTATGTTAAGCAGCGAGAGCTTTCACGGAGAATATACGGTGTCCGGTATTCTGGAAGGTTATAAGGAAAAAGAGGTAAATGGCTGTTCCATCCTTCTTTCCAAAGAAGCCCTGAAGGGATGGAGCGGCTATGACCCCGCTGATTATCGTGCCTATGTGCATTTTAAGAATGAGCATCAGATGGATGAAACCCAGCTGACTGCCCGCAGCCGGGAGATTGCCAAGGAATATCAGCTGGAAATGCCGATCATGAACCTCAGCTATATGAAATTCTATAAGCAGCCGGTGAATGTCAGTATGCTTGCGCTGGTTGCCGGAATCGCAGTCTTGGTCATCATCGGAGGGTATGTTGTGATACAAAGTATCTTCCGAATCTCGATCAATGACAAGATCCAAAGCTATGGACAGCTGCGGACTATCGGCACAACGCCAAAGCAGATCCGGCGTATTGTCAAAAAGGAAGGCCGTTTCTTAGGATGGGCTGGCATCGGAATCGGTATTTTGCTGGGATGTGCAGCCGGGTTTGCGCTGTTTTCCCGTGGGTTTCATCTGCCGTTTTATGCTGCTGCGATTGTTTTGACTGCGCTGCTTGGCAGGTTTATGGTATCCATTGCGATCCGCAGACCGGTAAAGATTGCCGCCGGTATCTCTCCGATTGAAGCAGTCCGCTTTACCGGCAGTCAGAGCGGAAAGACCCACACCCATAAGAAGAATATGCGGTTAAATCCCCTCTCCATGGGAATTGCAAATTTCAGGCGTGACCGCAAAAAGACCATCAGCATCGTGGCTTCCCTGAGTCTGGGCGGGGTGATCCTTTTGGTGACAGCCTCTATTCTTCTGGTTCGTTCGCCGGAGCGGATCGCAAGGCAGTTTTTCCCGGATGGGGATTATAAAATCTATATGCACTCTGAAAAAACAGAATATGAGGTAATGTCGGAGGGAAATCCTTTGAATGAAGCGCTTCGGCAGGAGGTGCTGGCCGTAGATGGCGTAACAGATGTGATCGAGAATCGTCAGGCGGTTCATGTGCGGTTTGAAAATGAGGAGAGTTCTTCAGGCGGAATGTGCGATCTGTTGAGTGACCAAAACAGGGATAATATGGAAACGGCGCTTGTGTCGGGGACCTTGCCTCAAGATTCCCATAGTATCGCACTTGATATGAACTATGCAGAAGATATGATCGGCGTGGAGGTAGGATCGGTTATCAAACTTTCCATCGGGGATCAGATAATTCCTGTCACCGTTTCCGGTCTGCTTGCGAACGGTAAACTGCAAAATGGTCACGGTGCTCTGGCATTGGACAGCACCTGCATGGTTGCGACCAAAGAGCTGTTTCAGGAAGCAATGCCCATGATCGATTGCTTTGATTATTCCTGGAGCATTGTCAGCGATCCCCAAAAGGCAGAGCAGATTGAAAACAGTCTGAGCGCGATCATTTCTTCCAATCCCGACCTTGAACTGGATACCATTGGGATACATAAGGAGTATGAGGAAATGGAAAACCGGGTTGTTTTTGGAGGGTTTCAGGCGCTGTCGTGGCTGGTATTCCTCTTTGGCGTGGTCAACCTCATCAATACCACCCTCTCCAACCAGATGTCCAGAAAGAGGGAAAACAGTGTCTTTCGTGCCATTGGTCTGACCAGAAAACAGCTTTGTCAAATGACTGTCTATGAGGGAATTTGCTATGCGTTTTCTGCTGCATTGGCAACTCTGGCAGCCGGTCTCCCGATTGCAGTGATCGCTGCCCGAAAATTCAGTGAAATGACTTTCCATGGAGTCATCATGCCATATTCCTTCCCCTTCCTGCAAATGGGGCTGTTCGTTCTGGTGCTGTTTGGTCTGGAGGTAATCCTATCCTTCTGGACAATGCGCAGACAGAAAAATCAATCGCTGGTGGAAGAAATGCGGGCGATGGAATAACCATATAGGATCGGCGGGGTGGCGTGTGCTGCCCCGCTTTTTAAGTTTGCTGTTATATTTTGGATCGTTATTGACTTCTATTACGGTTAGTGATACATTTATTACAGTAACCGTAATAAGGAGGCGGGTGTTATGCGAGACAATGCGAAAGGTGGTGCGCTCACAGAGGTGACATTCTTTATTTTGCTCTCCCTTTATACCCCGAAACATGGATATGCTGTCATGCAATTTATTGAAGATAGTACAAAAGGGCGGCTCACGCTGGGAGCAGGTACTTTATATGGTGCTTTGAACTCGTTGCAGGAAAAAGGCTGGATTGAACCTTTTGGAGATAGTGCGGGACGGAAAAAAGAATATCTCATTACAACACAAGGAAAAGAAATTGCAGAAAAGGAACTGATAAGGCTCAATGAACTTGTAGGCGTGGCTAATGGAATTATTGGAGGTACAGTATGAGCAAAAAGTATTATCGTTTCTTTGGCGGTTTGTTGACGGCCCAGGAACATTGGCTGAATAAAATGTCTGAAAAGGGCTATCGTCTGATTCGGGCGGAAAAAATGTTGTATGAATTTGAGGCGTGTAAACCGGATCAGGTAAAATACTGTGTGGAGTTTATCGGGCAAAAATCGAAGGCCGACGCATCCGATTATCATGAGTTTTTAGAGGGAATGGGTTACAAAGTATTTTATAAAAACATCAACCTGAACTACTCTGTTGGTAAAGTGCGTTGGCGGCCATGGGCTGAAAAAGGCGGACGCATAGCAACAAATGTCACGACCTTTAACCGGGAACTGTTGATCGTAGAAAAAGATAATGACGGTAAGCCGTTTGAACAGGTGTATAAGTCAGTGTGCTTCCCTGGTTTGTAAGCAGATTATTATTGAAAAAAGAACTCTGCCACTTATTCAATAATGTATCGTAGATTATGAGTGAAAGTGATTTGTAAAATTACCCTGTAATTCAAAAATGGAGGATTAGAATATAAATGGGAAACAAACAAATTGTAAAGTATTTCTATGAAGCAGTTGTATCAAAAAACTTATTGCAAGAACTCCAACAGTATATATCACAAGACTGTCTCCTTAATATTGGTAATGAAAAAACGCCATTGGGATTAGAAGGTATGAGAGAACATCTTGTTGCTATAAAAAAGACATACCCGGATTATACGATAAAAATATTACGACAATTTGCTGAGGGTGATTATGTAATCTCCGAATTTATTATGGAAGGTACGCATGAGGGAGAATGGATAGGAATAAAACCGACACATAAAAAGCTGGTATTTACAGGTGTTGATATTGACAAAGTAATAAACGGAAAAATAGTGGAACATGGAGGCTCTGTTAATACATTTGAAACTTTGCTTGAGCATGATTTAATTAGACCCGTATAAGGAGATAAAAATATGATGTATCGGACAGAATTAGTAGAAGAAATTACCGTGGAAAATGTGACGGAGAAAATCAATGAAAAAATAGAAGAAATGGAAAAGGAAAGCTATCGTCTCGTCACAATGTCTTTTTTAGGAATGGAAAGAGCAGTATTGGTTTTCAAAAAAGGGCTAAAGGGTAGTTTGCTTTAACATATATTTTGCCTTTGGTTTGCCAGCTATGCCGCATTGGCAGGCTAAGTAGTCGCCAACTACTCGTTAAAGGACTTATCACGGGTTGGATAAGCAAATAATTAGAATTTGAGGTGATAAATATGAAGGTATTGGTTAGTGCCTGTATTATGGGAGTGAACTGTAAATATAATGGGAAAAACAACAAAAATATAGCGGCTGTCAATTTCTTAAAAGATAAAGGAGTTATTTCTATTTGCCCGGAAATATTAGCAGGGATGAAAACACCAAGACCATGCGCAGAAATTGTGGATGGGAGGGTAGTTGATGAAAACGGAACAGATGTTAGTTTAGAATATGATAAAGCAGTATCTGTTGCATTATCGGAAATTCAGAATGAAGAGATTGATTTAGTTATATTACAATCCAGAAGTCCCACCTGTGGTGTTAATCAGATATATGATGGCAGTTTCACTGGAAAGTTGATTTCTGGAATGGGCTTGTTTGCAAAAGCATTAAAACAAAAAGGATATCATGTTATTGATGTTGAAGAAATATAGGTTTAGTATTTCTCATTTGTTGATAGGCGAAGTTCTTAATGCATTAAGGTTGCATTTATATATTTGCCTGATGTAAAGGTCAATGGAGAGCATGAGAAACTACATTATATGATGTTCTTTTTCTTCACGGAGGCTGATATGAAAGAAAAAATATTGATAATAGAAGATGAACCGTTAATACGGAATGAATTGAAAACGCTGCTGCAAAGCAACGGCTATGAAACGGCGGCTCCGGAAGATTTTTCTGATGTGATCGACCGAATCAAAGCCGAACAGCCGCACCTGATTTTGCTGGACATCAAGCTGCCCGGAGAGAGTGGTTTTGCTTTATGCTCTAAAATCCGTACCTTCTCCGAACTGCCAATCATCTTTGTGACAAGCTGCAACACGGATATGGATGAACTGAATAGCATCATGCTGGGTGGAGATGCTTTTATCACGAAGCCATATAACACGGCGATTCTGCTTGCAAAAATCGCTTCCCTACTGAAAAAAGCATACCCCGCACAGCAAAGGGAACAGATTGTTTATGGAGATGCAGTGCTACATCTGGAATCCAGCAGTCTGGACTATCATGGACAGAGCGTAGAACTTACCAAGAATGAATTGAAAATTCTATATTACCTTTTCAAGAACGGAGGAAAAATCTGTTCTCGCGCAGATATGATTGAGTATTTGTGGGACAATCAGTTATATGTGGATGACAATGCTTTGAGCGTCAATATCAACCGCATCCGGGAGAAGCTGTCGGGCATCGGTCTGACAGATTTTATTAAGACAAAGCACAGACAAGGGTACACGATATGAACAGCAGACGATATTGGAAAAACAGGCTGCCATTTCTGCTGACGAACTTTGTTTGTATGGCTGCACTCACTGTATTTCTTCTGGTGTGCGGCAATTCGGTTTCCGCAGTAGTATTGCTCCTGATCGTATGGGCATTGATTTTGCTGTCTGGACTTGTCCTTACTTACTGGAAACGGAAACGGCAGATGAAAAAACTTCTGGATATGGCGGAGCAGCTTTCCGAAAGATACCTCATTTCCGAAGTGATGGAACTGCCGGAACAGGCCGAGGATCAGGTTTACTATCAGCTTTTGAAAATAGCCGGAAAATCCATGTTGGAGCAGATTGGAGAGGTCGAGCGGGAACGCCTGGAGTACAAGGAATACATTGAACAATGGATTCACGAAATCAAAACGCCCATTACTGCCATGAAACTCCTATGTGAAAACCATCGGACGGACTGGACAAAGGAACTTCTGTTGGAGCTGGAAAAGACCAACCGCTTTACCGAACAGGCTCTTTATTACGCTCGTAGCGAACATACAGAGAAAGATTATTCTGTCCGGGAAATGGCGCTGTCCCAAGTGGTACATCAGGCGATTGCAGATAACAAATATCTGCTGCTCCAAAGTGGTATGCGCCTGGAAGTGGAGGAAATGCAGGACACGGTTTATTCAGACGAAAAGTGGGTGCGTTTTATCCTAAATCAACTGATTGCCAATGCGGTCAAGTATTGTACTGAACAGCCGGTTCTCCGCATTTCTACTCATAAACGGCAGGATCAGGTTGTCCTTGTCGTGGAGGATAATGGAATCGGGATTGCTGCGTCCGATCTGCCCCGCATTTTTGAAAAGGGCTTTACCGGTCAGAATGGTCGTATGGTCCAGCAGTCCACGGGGATTGGTCTGTATCTGTGCAAACGGCTTTGTGAAAAGCTGGGCATTGGCATTGCAGCAGAGTCGTCGGAATATGGCACAGCCGTTTCCCTTTCTTTTCACATCAACTGTCTGATTCATGAAGTGCAGGACTGAAAAGCGTTCTGCACTTCTTACATTTTTGTTAGAACTTTGTAAGAAAACTTGATACAAACGAAACCGCTCTTATCTTACAATAGAGACAAGAGGTGATAACAATGAAAGAAATTTTGAAACTGGATCATATCCAAAAATATTACGGAAATGGCGGGAATGTTACAAAAGCCATTCAGGACATCAGCTTTTCCGTTCAAGAGGGAGAATTTGTAGGGATCATGGGAGCATCCGGTTCCGGCAAGACTACCTTGCTCAACTGCATTTCTACCATTGATACCGTCAGTGCGGGGCATATCTATCTGGATGGGACCGATGTGACAGAAATCAACGAAAAACAGATTGCCCGGTTTCGCCGGGAAAATCTTGGATTTGTGTTCCAGGATTTTAACCTGCTGGACACGCTGACCATTTCGGAAAACATAGCTCTGGCGCTGACCATCAACAAGGTTCCCGCAGGCGAGATTGATGGGCGGGTGCGGGAAATGGCCGGAAAGCTGAATATCACGGATATTCTGGACAAATACCCCTATCAGGTGTCCGGCGGCCAGAAGCAGCGGTGCGCCTGTGCCAGAGCTATTATCAACCAGCCTAAGCTGATCTTGGCGGACGAACCTACCGGCGCGTTAGACAGTCACTCCTCCCAGATGCTGCTTTCTACGATTCAGAGTATCAACGAAGAGCTGGGGGCCACGATCCTGATGGTGACCCACGACGCTTTCTCGGCAAGCTATGCCAATCGTATTCTCTTTTTGAGGGACGGGGCAATCTTTACAGAGATTCTCAAAGGCAGTGATTCCCGCAGGACTTTCTTTGAAAAAATCCTGGATGTCCTCACCATGATGGGAGGGGGCATGAATGATGTACGCTAAACTTGTTTTTAAAAATGCGAAGCGGTCTGTAAAGGACTATTTGATCTACATCGTGACCATGACACTCTGTGTCACCTTGTTTTATGCGTTTTTGTCTATCACCAGCAGCTACTATCATCCGAATATCGGCGCTGAATATAACATTTCCCTGCTGGCTGGAGGGATGAAACTGGCGATTTGCGGAATCAGTCTGCTTCTGTTGTTCCTGATTCACTATGTCAATCGTTTCATGCTGAGAAAAAAACAGAAGGAGTTTGCGGTTGAGGCAACATTGGGAATGGAACAAAGAACCATAGGGATGCTCTTTTTTAGCGAGACCTTTTTTTTGCTTATATTCTCTGTAGCGGTGGGTATCCTTCTGGGAATGATTGTTTCCCAGGTCATTACGGCTATGCTGCTTGTATCTTTTGGGAAACCGTACACCTTTTCCTGGTCATTTTTCCCGGATACCGTTCTGCTGACAATCGGATTTTTTACCTTTTGTCAGATTCTAATTGGGATTGGAAATGTCAGAATTCTCAATAAAAGCAGGATTATCGAGCTTATGACGGCAAACCGTCAGAATGAAAAGCCTCTTCATAAAAGCAGATGGATGCCGATGATCTGTCTGTTCTATGGCGTCCTGCTATTATGGATGCTGGAAGTGGGCATTGTAAAATATCATTTTTATTTTGATTCCAGACACCCGCTTCCGGTAAAACTCATGTATTGGGGGGATATCCTTTTTCCTGCACTGACACTGCTGTGGGGAATAACAGGTGCTTTTCGACACAAAAAAATAGGATTTTCCAGATACCTTTGCGGGCTTTTGGCTGGTGCAGTATTGACCGCTATACCGACTTTTTCCATCGCAAAGCTGGAAAACACCTATTTTCTGGGATTTGATGCCCCAACCCTGAACCAATATTTGATGTTTGGAGTTGCGGATATTTTGTTTATCATTGCCGCAGTTATTTATTTATCGAATGCAGCGCTCCTATACTGGAAAGAATCTAAAGTGTCTCACAAATATCACAATACAAATTTATTTCTGTTTGGACAGCTTTCGTCTAAGCTTGCTACCAATACAAAAACGATGACTGTAATTTGTGTGACATTGACCTTCTCTATCTGTCTGTTTGTCATTGCACCGATTTTAACAGGATGGAGTCTTGGCTATATGGACAGTCGTGCTGTCTATGATATTCAAATTTCAAGCCGCTACAATGATGTTTATGACCTGGAAAATCTTCCGGATACAAATTATTGGGAAATTACCGACTTCATAGAGGAAAACAAGATTTCGATAAAGAATGATTTGACTTTTTCAGAGTATCTTCCGAAACGGGACTCCTTTCACCAGCGGGTAAAGTACGATTTTCCTCCCTTGGCAATTTCGCTGTCAGATTATAACGCCGTTCGGGAAATGTTGGGATATGAGCCAATCATCCTAAAATCAGATGAATTTGCCACGCACTGGCATCGTGCAACGGAGGACAAGGATATTGAAAAATTCATCGCTGCTCACACTGTGCTGGAAACTGATGCTGGCACACTAAAACTTAGTGAAAACGCAGTATTTCAAGAGCCTGTGGGGGAATCCATCTACAATCTTTATACGGATGTGGTGTATATTGTGCCTGACCAGGCAGCGCAAGCCTTGCTTCCGGTTCAGACCAACCGGTTTGTGATGACCCAATCTCCACTTCCATTTAAAGCGGCAGAAGCGCTGGAGCAGCTCCTTGTGCGTTCTTACCCAGAGGACCCCGGTAAAGACAATCTGCCAAGTTATAGTACAACAATCCATACCACGGAGGTAAACCGCACAATCGCCCTGAACTTTATCCTGAAAGCGTCCTTGATCTACAGTGCAATCGTTCTGGTGGTGATGTGTCTTACCGTGCTGGCTCTCCAACAGCTCTTGGATGCAGAAAAATATCATTATAGGTTTTCGGTTCTGCGAAAAATGGGAGTGGAAGAGAAAGAACTTCATACTTTGGCTCTAAAGCAGCTTGGTGTTTGGTTTGGGCTGCCGATCACATCGGCAATCGTTGTAGCAATGGTTGTGCTTGGCTATTTTCTGCAAAGTGCTTCTGTTGAAATTTCTACTTATATCGGCATTGGATCCTTGATGCGGCAAATAGGTATCATTGTCGGGATTTTCGCCTTGCTTCTGAGCTGCTATTTTCTCAGTACATGGCTGCTGTTCCAGCGTTCGATTCGCAGCAGTTCCGATAGCGTAAGGTGATGGGAGGAAGATGTGTGTACGGGAAGTTAGCCATTCAAAATATCCGCAGAAGCCTGCGGGATTATATCATTTACTTTGTGACGCTTACCTTGACTGCGGCATTGATGTACTCATTTTTGGCATTAGGCTTTTCATCAGATGTTCTTGCTATGGCAGAAAATATGTCGATGCTGACTACTGGAATTCTGCTTATGTCAGCTCTGGTTGCTTTTATGTCCTCGTTTGTGATCGGTTATGCGATCCGCTTTATGCTGGGACGACGGAAAAAGGAATTTGCAACCTACGAACTGATTGGCATGGAAGCAAAGACAGTACGGAATTTGTTCCTTGCTGAAAACAGTATCATCGGTACAGGGGCCTTTCTGCTTGGTTCTTTGGTTGGCACAGGGCTTTCCGGTTTGCTAAATCAGGTGGTAAAAAATATCTTTGAGGTGCCGCATACCTATCAGGTTTCTTTTTCTCTCCAGGCATGGACAGTAACATTTTTGTTTTTTGCCTTGATGTATGGCTTGGGGATGCTCCGAGAGGCAAAGATTATCCGGCATCAGAAAGTGATCGATCTGCTGTATGATAACCGCAAGAATGAAGAATACCGTTTCAAATCATGCAGTCGTAGTCTTCTGGTAGTATTGCTTTCAATCGCTGCAATGGTTACAGGCGTGATTTTGCTTGGGCGGATGCTTCAGACACAAACCAATGAGGCATTTTTGTACCTTGGCGGAGCTTGCTTGCTCATTCTGGTGGGTGTTTACGAGCTGCATCGCCAGATTCCGCTTTTGCTGCACCGATTTGCAAAACAAAATTTGCGCCATAAGTACAAAGAAGAAAATCTGTTCTTCCTGGGGCAGATTGGGCGGCGCATCCATTCTGCTGGCCGGACAATGGCTGTGGTGGCGATCCTTTTGACCATATCTTTGGCAACCATGTTTGTGGGGCTTACCATGGGGGCAGGCTACAAAGCCAATATGAAAGCCTATTATCCCTATGATGCAGGTGTGGCGATTGATGCACCTTTGAAAAAATCCAGCATGGATTCCATCGTTTCCTTTACGGAGGAGCATTGTGAAGTCGAGGATTCTGTGATCTATTATCTGTATGTGGTTCCTGAAAAATCAATCGAAGCCTTGTCCTTGTCCGATTATAACCACCTGCGTGAAATCCTGGGGCTTTCTCCTATTGTCATGGGCAACAACGAATTTTTGGTTCATTGTGATACATGGAACTATATGGACGGAATCCGGCAGGGCTTGGAGCAACAGCCGGAGATTACATTCAATGGTCGGACCTTGACCGTTGCGGAAACACCGATCCTGACAGAGCCGATGGAGCAGTATCAAATGGCCGGAACGAAGGGATATGTGCTTGTTCTGCCGGATGAAGCAGCTTCACAATTAGTCGGAGAAAAAATCCGTCTGGCGATGAAACTGGAAGATGGCGGATACCCGGAATTAAAAAGCGACTTGAAACAATTCCTGAACAGTGGGAAATGGCAGCCGGAATTGCAGTCCGGTCAGCAGCTCCCGGAAAAAGTAACGATGGGTGTTACAGTAAAGGCGTGGGGTATTGCCAATTCGCTGACTGGATTTACAGCGATTTCATTCTGCGGATTGTATTTAAGCATTATTTTTATCATCCTATCCTGCTCGGTTCTTGCATTTGAGCAGCTTTCTGCCATAGACAAAAACCAGAAGAATTATGCGGTCATTGACCGTTTGGGTGTACCGGGTCATAGGCAGGCTTCCCTAATCCGTAGGGAACTGTCCACAGTCTTTTTGATCCCACTGCTATTCCCTCTTTTACTAACGGTTTTGCTGATAGCAGGGGCGCAGTTCTTTTTTGGAGAGGCAATTTTGCAGCAGGGGCTTGTACCCCTTTATGGCCTGGTGACGATCCTGCTATTCTGTGCAATCTACCTGACCTATTTTGGTGCAACGATGTTCTTGTTCAAACGGGTTATTCTTCGACCTGAAATGAGATAAAAATTGAATTGCTACAAAAATGAAGCAATTCAGCCTGTTTTCTTGCTGAAAAAGAAAGCGGTTAGGAGATTTCTGTAACATTTGGTCTTTATCATAGAATCAAAAGTAAGATAGAAAATGTGATTAAATCTGCCGAACGACGGCAAAAGAAAAAGAGCCGTCGTACAGCAGACACATTTCTATGCACCTATGAAGTGGCAGCTTTGAGAAATCAGAGCCGCCGTTTCTTTTTGTTTTTCCGACGATGCTCATGCGATTAAGAGGGCGGTACACAGGAGGATACCGCTATGACAATTATCGTCACGCTTTTTATTGTCGATTTTTCGGGAAAGCTCCCGAAGTATGTCGCTGCCGATCCCCGCCTCATTTCGATTCACTCGTCAATCGCCCATGAATCGAAATGGAGGTACATAATGAAGAAAGTCAATCTTAGGGAGTTGTATCCTGATATATACAAAACGGATGTTTTTATAGAAGTAAGCAGTGAAGTACAAGAGGTATTCCTGACAGATAAGCGAGCAGAAGCTGCACGCCAGCGCCAGATGTATAACTACAAAGCGTACTATTCTTTGGACTGTGATAATGGTATAGAAAAAGAGGTAGTGTATCAGCCGCCGACACCAGAAATACTCTTAGAGGAAAAGCAGCTTCGAGAGCAGCTTTATGCTGCGGTGATGGCCTTACCGGAGAAGCAGGCAAAGAGGATTTATGCTTACTATTAGAAGGATAAGTTTCCCCCTTCAACAGCACTTTGACAATTTCATATACAGCATAACAGGTACATAACCCGTGTACGAGCGAGTGTGGAACGTCGCGAAGATGGAGCAGTCAGGGAGGTGATGAACAAAGCTGCTTAGGAGCGATCTACGATTCCACAAAACGGATGGTGGCAGATCCGGCGCGAGGATTGCACGGGGGCTTAAAGATACTTCCTCACGGCCTCCTAAAGACTTGGGGGGAACCCTGCGGCGCACGATCCGAACGGCGCTGCCAAGTTTGACAGCCGCGCCAGCGGAGACCTTTGATATTCCCGGCTGTTCGGGGCGCGTGGCAAATAGAACAGTAAGTAAAGTGTATAAAAGGGGCAGTCGGACTGATTTTAATCATATATGTAAGGATGATTCTGACTGAAACAGTCCGGCTGCTTTTATAAATGTGATATAAGAGGTTATTTCAAAAGCCTTAGTTTTTGAGGTGTCCTGTTGTATTACAACGTGTCCATGGAACAGAGAACAACAAACAAGGAAATGTCAAGGATGTCGTTTGGAAATCGGCATCGTGGACGGTGGCGGGTCTTATGGTTATGATATAACCATAAGGCCGCTTCGAGAAGGAGGTGGCTAAGATAGAGGCTCTAGGAACTGATAAAAAAGTATATGATGTGGAAGATATTCAGAGGCTGTTGGGAATCGGCAGAAGCAAGGCATACTCCTATCTGGATGAGGTGTATCAAAAGCAGGAGCCGTTCCGCGTAATCAAGATTGGAAAGCTTTTCAGGGTACCCAAACAATCTTTTGACAACTGGCTGGATGGAATCACTTAAGGAAGGTGGAACAGTTGAAAAAAGACACTCCGCAGAAAAGCAAGTCATTTTTTGAAAACAATTCATGGTATCACCGCACGAAGGTTCTTCAGGAGGATGGAACTGTCAGGTACAGTAAAAAGGGCGGTTTCGCTACCAGCAAAGAAGCGGATAAAAGCTACGATCAGTGTGAGGCAGAGTTTAAGAAGGCGTATCGTGCCTATCAGATGGCCCACCAGGTCAATACGGAAATTATGCTGAAAGACTACTTGGTGTATTGGTTTGAAGAGATTTTCTCGGAACGGGTAGAAAGTACAACCCGGATGGTGGGCGCGTATGCACTCTACAACATCATACTGCCGCAGCTGGACTATGATATTAAGGTTCGCTATGTAAATTCCGATTATCTGGATACGGTACTGGAAAAAGCGGCGAAAGTCACTTCTTCTGCAGGCAATAAAGCTAGGGAACTTCTGAATCTGGCGTTTAAAGAAGCTGTGATTGGAGGATATATTAAAACCAATCTGGTAACCGGTACAAAGCCTTACAAGCGGCAGAAACCGAAAATTATCGTACTGGGAAAAGAGAAGGTGAAGCTGCTGCTGAAAGCAGCTTCAAAGACCAACTGGTATTTGGAAATCCTGCTGGGACTGTTCTGCGGGCTTAGAAAAGGCGAGATTATGGGGCTGAAATTCAGCGATTTTGACTTTGAAAAGAATACCGTCTATATCAATCGTCAGATTGCTTCCGACCCGAAGATAAAAAAGAGGAGCGGCAGCAAGATTGAAGAATATGCTCTGGTAGAACGGGAACCAAAGACGCCAAACAGCTACCGGACGCTGCGGGTACCGGAAGCGGTCATGGCGGAAGTAAGGAAGCGGAAAGAGCTGGTGGAGAGGAATCGTCTCCGGGAAGGGCAGAATTACTCTGACCGGGATTATATCAGCTGTCAGGAAAATGGGAAACTCCACAGCATAACCGCTTTGAATAATGCCCTGACGAAGCTGTGCAGCCGGAACAGCCTGCCGCACATTACGGTTCACGGCCTTCGCCATATGTATGCTACAATCCTGATTGAAATGAATGTGCCGCTGGTCAAGATATCCGCGCTTCTGGGGCACAGCTCCGTACATACGACATTTGAGTATTACTGCGAGGTTATGGATGAGAACGAAAATATTCTGGCATTTATGAACAATGCCTTTGTACCGGTGGAAACAGAGGAGGTGGCGTGAGATGAAGTTTGATCTTTCCTTACAGCAGTATGTGGAATGGGAAGTAAAGAATGTCATGCCGATTAAGGGAAAGTACGGATACCGTGTGATTCTCAAGTATATGGACGGCTCGGAACGCCCTCAGCAGAAATCCGGGTTTGCAACGGAAAAAGAGGCCAACGCCGCCAGGGATAAAACGATTGGAGAACTGTATGCGGGAACTTA
>OLQH01000938.1_pt1 | contig 26973 bp, 26 predicted proteins | sample 1672671 | NCBI WGS metagenome assembly OLQH01 (sample SAMEA3136712, study PRJEB25190) | human gut metagenome
AGAGGAAGCGGCATCGGTTTAATATAGCAATTATTTATTATTCGCTGTACTAGTACAACGAATACTAAGTAACCATCATATTGACTTGCATATGGACAATTATTCTACGTCAATATAGCAGAAACTTAGTATTCATTGTACTAGAAGCTGAAGGGCATGTAGCATCTAGCGTTTTAAAATGTTCTACTTTGAAACGCCATATATGCAAGGTCGGTTATGGTCAGAAGCAAATGCAGATGTATCAGAGTTAGTGTTAGTGATTTCCATACGCTGGACAGGTGATGGATTTCACCCCGGATTATTCAAATGATTGCCTACTTACCTTTCTCTTCTAAAATTTGTTTTACTATATCCTGATAATCCTTATACATTTCCTTTTCTAGCTTGCCTGGAGATATTAGACAATGTGCAGACCAAACAGATAATGTACTAAACACAAGTATGAACAACATTAAACTAGCAAAAAAAGCAACAAAATTTTCATTTTTGTCTATTCTTAGGTTTTGGTTGTAGCAAAAAGTTATTGCCGTAGAGATAATACTAGACGCTAAAGCAGTTGAAATAATATTACTAACTTCTCCATATCTGCTCTTATCTCTTTTCCGAACTTCTAAATATTTTATAAACTCTTCCAATTGCTCTATTGTATAAACTTCATACTTATCTCTAATCATTTTTTGCCATTCATGGTAGTTATGCGGTACTTTTTTGTCTTGCTTATATCTCTTCCATTCTCTTCGGTTTAGTTTAATTCCACACAAACATTTATATATATACAATTCTCTTTTTTTATCAAATGCATAGCTATCTTTTCCTATTTTTTCAATACAGTTTTTACGATTTTCCCTAATCATCTCTTTTAGTTCCTCACATTCTTAATATTATATTCTCTTTTTGTCATCAAATAACATATAAGATATCTGGCAGATTGTTATAACCCTGGTATCCATCCGCTTCCAGATATCCGCTGAACCCCTGCAGGAAAGATGCAGCATGGAACTTTGCCCTTGTCTCTGTGTAATGATAAAGCAGGATTGGGGGAAGTTCATCTTCTCCACTGCGGAAGAGCCACATCCAGGAATCTGTTTCCGGATTACGCTCCGGCTCATTCAGCACCTGAACCCGTGTTTCATCTGCCATCAGATATCTACGCATCAGTAACTGACGGTGAAAATAATCATAGACATGACAGAGATAATTCTCGGCACAGTAAATGATCCCGTTAGCCAGTGTAGCCCGGCTTAAGGGGACACCCAGCTCTTCCTGCCGCTTTAATGGCAGACCATTCTGATACTTCTGGTGCATCGCCCATGCAACAACGGATTCGGAGGCATAACTTTCTGGAAAGCATGCACTATTGCATTGGAATACTCACCTCTATAAATATTTTTCTTCTTCTAATTTCTCATATAATTGACAAAATTCTGTAATACTTAATTGCTGTTGACTATCAGATAACGCCTTTTCTGGAGTTGGATGTACTTCTACCATCAGTTCATCAGCTCCCGCTGCTATAGCAGCGCACGCCATTGGTAATATAATATCTTTCCTTCCTAGAGAATGGCTTAAATCAACCACAACAGGATACGATATTACTTGTTTTAATAGAGCTACACAAGACAAATCTAATGTATTGCGCGTAGCACCTTCCATCGTTCTAATTCCACGTTCACATAACCAAATATTATTATTTCCATTAACATTAATATACTCAGATGCTTCAATGAACTCTTCAAAAGTCGCTGACAAGCCTCTCTTCAACAAAATAGTATTATCCACTTTTCCTAACTCTTTTAACAACGTGTAATTATACATGTTTCTACTCCCCACTTGCAATATATCAATTTTGTCTTTCATAAAATCAATGTCTCTTACATCCATAATCTCAGAGACAGATAACAAATTATATTTTTGAGCAACTTCATGTATAATCTCAATTCCCTCTTTTCCCATTCCCTGAAAAGATTTTGGTGATGTTCTCGGTTTATAAGCTCCTGCGCGCAAATAACGTATTTGATAAAAAGAGAGTATCTTTCCAATTTTTTCCATTTGCTCGTAAGATTCCACAGCGCATGGACCAATGATTAGTTCTACCTTTTTAGGACTCATAAACAACACCCTCATTGTTTATAAATTTTTGAATTTCATCTTCTAGCTTCTGATAGAAAATTCCAATGTGAAGTCCGTCCATTAAAGCATGATGGGCTTGTACATTTACAGGCATTAAAATCCTATTTTCCTGTTTATAATATTTTCCCCATGCAACTCTAGGTATTGAATCAGTCGGGGATATAGATACTGGATGAAGTATATGTGTAAAAGATACCCACGGGACGCAAGAAATAAATATCAAATCATTTCGCTCTTCCTCATGATCCAGATTTATATTCCCCATCAATTTATTTGATTCGGAAATAGCACATTCATAAAATGTATTAAAATCAAGTGTAAATGGCACTGTGCAAAAATTAAACGCATCCTCTTGAACCTTTAAAATGTATGACGGATGTACTATGTCATATTCAACTATTTGATTATTCTCAAAACGATATTTGAACTCTTTAATCGTATTACATACCTTCGAGACCAAATACATAAATACTTAAAAAAAAGAATACTTCTCTTGTTTACAATATATAACAATGTGACTTATCCCGTAACAGTAAAGGAAACGGATTGGGATTAGCTATTGTAAAAGAACTCGTCCAAAAACTTAATGGTTCTATTACTTTAGAAAGTGTTCCTAATGTGTATACAAAATTCCTGTTATCTTTTCCTCCTCCCATTTTTAAATATAAAGCAAATATCATCTTTAATTTTCCTTCCCTCCCTTCCAAAATAGTATTAAAGAATTGCAGCTTTCCTAACACTGCTGTTTATTTCCTTATACTAATTAGACACATGATTTCAGAAAAATATTACACAAAAGGCAAATTTATTTTTACTTAAAACTTTGTTTTGCTATCCATGTGAAGAAAAAAGCACTATCGTATTTACGATAATGCCTTTTCAATCCGTTCCATAGCCTGATCCTTTGATGTGACAATAAAGTCCTGATAATCTGCTTTTTCTCAGACGGTATTCAATATCAACCAATTTTGAAATACTCTTATCAAAAACTCCCTCTTTTACATAGGTTCTGTTAAAAAAGGTACTTTCATAAGCAACTCTGCTGTTTCCAAATCCTCTTTAGCTGATTGGAAACTGTATTTTGATAAATCAATCATGCTGCCTTCCATAAAACAATGCCCTCCCTATTCACATTCTTATAAAACGGAGTGACTTTCTCCCATTTTTTTAAACTGCATAATCAATATCAATAACAGAAAATACCTTATCATATTTTAAGTTTAAATCTACAACCAGATCTGACAGCTTATCTTCTGTACTTTCATTCAGATTTCCATTTAACAATAAAGCAACGTCTACATCGGATTCAGACGTATTCGTTCCTCTTGCATCAGAAACATCCGGAAACAAAATACTCTATCTAAAATTGTATTATACTGTTTTACTTCCATGTTACACTTTTATCTACTAGACTACTTTCCAATCAATCATTTCAAGCACTCTCTAGGATTTCAAATGATATATTTTTGATGTAAATTCTCACTTTCAATTTTAAATCCCCTTATAAATTAAGGTTTTTTCAAATATGTTTGTCTGCTGCCGTGACACACAAAACAAACGCGTATCATGTTTTCATCCTCTCGTACACTAGATTTTCTAGCGGTATGTGATATATTTTGTATCATATTTAACCCCCTCGTTAGTTTTCCTAGAGCCTGTCTAGAAATAAATGTGATATGCAAATGTGATAAATTATGTGATAAATCACACGTCCATATCACATCGCCTTTTTCTCTAAGTATTCTTCGATTCCTTCCCAACTTTCAGCGTCCTCTTCGGTATCCATCTGAGGCACAAAGTAATCTGCTTCTCGATTCTCTAAATCGTATATCGTATAGTGTTTGTTGTTCATCATGCTTGCAAGCCGTCTGAACTCTTCTGTAGCGTCTCCCGTTGCGACATGAGTGTACACGTTCAACGTAATGCCAATTTCTGAATGTCCCATTATGTATTGCAATGTTTTCGGAGCCATTCCAGAACTAGCCATATTACTACAAAACGTATGTCTACAGACATGAGGGGTAATTGTTCCTTTTCCAAACTGCAAGGATTCTGAATAAATTCTGTCATGCTTCGCAATCGCCCAACGGAAATGATTTTCCCAATGAAGAGCAACTTCCACATTTTGATTCTTGTCGAACCAAATAAAGCCTTGTACAATCATTTTTCTATCTAAAGATGTAATGACGGTAGGTTTTACCTTTTCTCTAGCCGGAATGCGGGAAATAGCACGTTTGAAACAAACTTCTACGTCGTCGGACATTGGAACATATCTTATTCCTGCTTCGGTTTTCGTTGTGTCTTCGATATATATAGTCGACTTCCCATCAATCATGTTACGGACAAGCTGTTTGTTGACCTGTATCGTATGGTTCTTGAAATCAATGTCTGATACAGTCAATCCGCAAAATTCAGATATACGCAATCCCGTATTGAACAAAATATACATTCCGTCGAAATACATTTTAAAATGCTTGTCGTATCTGACAAAGTCTAAGAACCGCTTCATTTCCTCTTTCGTGATTGCTTCTCTACTCTTCGTTCCACCATATCTTTTCTTTAGCATTTCAAAGCTAAAAGGATTCTGCCGTACATATCCATTCTTTTTCGCCATAGCAAATGCTGGTCGTAATATCCCACGCAACGTACACAAGGTACTGTAATTCTTACCGTACTTGTCATGTAACTCATCGTACCACAACACCGCCATATCTTCGGTTACGTCCTTGATTTTCTTCTTTCCGAACTCATTTGTACGCATAAAGTTTAATTGTGTTGTGTAACCGTTCCGGGTAGTCTGTTTTACATCTCTCCAACGTGTCTCTATGTATCTCTCCATAAGTGATAATACACTCATATTTCCGCCAGAACTGTCGATTTCTTCAACCAAATCTTTCTGTATGAGTGCTTCTTTTTCTCTTAGACTATCTCCTCTTTTCTGATTTTTTCCAAGCGGAACCTTGTCGTTATGAGTGAGTGTCCAAGAATAAACCGTCTGCCACTTGTTGTTTACGTCCTTATAACGATATTTGTAACGACCTGTAGTCTCGTCAAAATATTCTCCTGTTCTTAATTTTCTTCCTTTTGAATCTAGTCTTTCTGCCATTGTGAATCTTCCTTTCTTTTTATTTGAATAGCGATTTCCAATCCACAAATGACATACATCACATACATACCATATCACTTTTGAATAAAAAGTGTCAATATAGTGTTCAAAAACTCCTCATTTATCAATAGAAAATCTCTGTTATGTTTTATCTTTTCCATTCCTATATCTCTAATTTCTTCCTACACATCCACGTTATTATCCCCATACAGTTTAGATATAAAAATGCCGACAAGCGGCATCGGGTGAATCTATGATTATTTAATTTCTTTACAAGGAGGATTCTACCATGAACTTAACAACAGTCAGTGACAAAAAATCTATCTTATTATCCAACATTTACCCAACTTTACATTCCCCATATCAACTGCCCAAGAATGCAGTTCGTTCAAAAGTCAAAGGAATGAATCATATTGCTATGGCTTTTTCTTTTAATCTTCCTAGCGGTCAAATAGCACACGTTACAGAAATAATAATGAATAGATACAACATCACATTCTCTGAACTGGTAAATGCCATAAACAATAATCCTTACAACTATGTTTTTGAAAAAATGCCATCTTTTTTAGGTGTAGAAGATGATATGCCTATGTATGTCCTTACAAATGAAAGTACACACTACGGAGCTGGTGGCATCTGTATCAATCACGTATTCCGTCGTATTATGAACACCATTCAAGATGACTTCTATATTTTACCTTCCTCTGTACATGAACTGATTATTGTTCCTGTACTTTCAATTGAAGTCAATGAATCCGTACTACCTAAAATGGTTCACGAAATCAATTGTAATATTGTAGACCTAAACGACCGCTTATCCAATCACACATACCGTCTAAACTACAATTCAGGAACCATTACAACAATCCCATACACAAAATAAAGGAGAACCTTGATTATGAATAAATACATGGAAGAATTAACAGAACTGTTACAGACAGGATTAGAAGAATATGCCACCTCTGAAAAATATCGTGACCTATTGCGTGTCATGAGCCTGTTCCATAATTACAGTGCAAACAACTGCTTACTGATTGCTCTGCAATGCCCCCATGCATCCTATGTCGCCGGATATACAAGCTGGCGTAACAACTTTCATCGGCAGGTAAAAAAGGGAGAGAAAGCAATACGCATCATTTCTCCTATAAAATGCAAGAAGAAAAACGAACAGGACGAAGAAAAAGAATATCTCGGATTTAAGTCTGCATCTGTCTTTGATATTTCTTCGACAGTACAGATTGATGGTATGCAACCTGTACAGATAGGAGTGGAAGATTTACAGGGTCACGTTGAAAATTACAAAGATTTCCTTCATGCGTTCCAGTCCATTTCTCCTGTTTCTGTAGATTTCCGATTGTTTGACGGAGATGCAAGGGGATATTACAGTGATGCAGAAAAAATCATTGTGATACAGGATGGAATGACGGAAAGACAAAGCGTAAAAACTTTGGTACATGAAATTGCTCACGCTATGTTACATACGAAGGAAAAGCTACAGGAGCATAAGAAAGACCGTAAGCAAAAAGAACTGGAAGCGGAATCCGTAGCTTATATCGTCTGTGAGCATTATGGCTTTGACAGTGAGGATTACTCTTTTCCGTACATCATAGGCTGGGGCGGTACTGGATTTCAAGATATTCTGAAAGAATCCATGACCGTCATACAGAAAACAGCCGACCAGATTATTACTGGTGTAAATAAATATTTTGAAAAATAATAAGAACTGATACAGAATTGATAAAACCGACATTCCAAAAGAGTGTCGGTTTTATTTTTTCCATACAAGAAAAATACTTTACCTGAAAATCCGCTTGTACACTAGGAAATCTGAAAGGGTAAAGATTTTACAGAAAAAGGTAAAGACCCATATTTACCGTAAAACCCTGATGTACACTGGGAAAAGTGTAAAAGTAAAGAAGTAAAGACTTTTTTATAATTCTATCCTACAAGAATATATTTAAGACAATATAATACATAAAGTATTGATTTATATTATATTTTCTAACTATTAACTTAAAAATATTCTTTACTTCTTTACTTTTTATAAATTCCCCTTACTACGACTGTAGTTACGGGTAAAGACTTCCGTAAATTTTCTTTACCACTTTTTCCTGTAAAATGCGAAAATCCAGTCCCCAAGCGGACTTTCAGGGAAAGAATAAATCTTTCCCTGAATCCTAAAAACATCTATATGAACTTTAAAACCTTAAAAGAAAGGGCTTATTGGCATTTCTCTAGGCTCTGTATCGTGCATGGATAACATTTCCTGCATCTGCTGTAATTCCCTTGCCCGTCTTGCTTTCTCCCTATTTTCGCTTAACTCATCCAGTTCGTTTGCGTAAGGACTTAACTTCGCCCTACGCTCCATATCAAATTTCTTATAAAGATTCTCAAAAGTCTGTCTGACTGGCTTATTTCTCCGCTGGCTCTCCCTGTCTAAGAAATCCAGAAAATCATCCTCCATCATATTTTCCTGCTGTAAAACAGAGCGGCAAATATCTGCAACTTTATAGGACTTTTGGAGCATCCCGTCTGCATCAGCCCGCATTTTTTTAACCGCATTTCTCTCTTCAACCAGAGCTTTCATCTGAGTTTGCAGATTTGCTTTTTCCTGTTCAAAGTCTGCCTGCTGGCACTCAAAGACTCTCATGTTATCAGCAAGCTGCTCGTGTGTTTCCACTGCCTTTTCCTGAACTTCTTTCATTAATCTCGCAAGTTCATCAACTTTGTATTGTTCAATTCTCAATTTTTCTTCCTCCTTCTGTAACTGTTCTTTTCTTTGACTAAGTTCCTTTAATTGGTCTGGGGTCAATCCCTGCTGGTGCCATTCCCCATTTTTATCATAATACCCTGCCAACTGTTGCTCGATTGGCTTATTTTCCTGTTGGATATCGTACCCTTTTTCATTCAATGCCTTTCTCATTTTTCGATGCATCCCTGCAAGTTCTTTTGGATTTCTGAAAAATTTCGTTTGTGAGATAGCACATTTGACTTTTCCATTGTCTTTCTTTTTCTCCATACATGGAACAAAAATCACATGAACATGAACGTTAGTTTCATCCCTATGTATCGAGAACCCTACAATATTATTTTCTCCAAACATTCCCTCTAAAATTTCTATTACATCCCAGTACCAATAATCTCTATGGTTCTCTATCATCTCTGTATCCATCTGTATAACGATTGGACGGGCAATCACTGTATCATTTTTCCCAACTTTTGCGATTCTGGCTCCATGCTCTTTTGCGTATTGGATTCGCCTTTTCACTGCACCCGACATATCTTTTGATTGCTGTGTTTTCTCCCATAACCCTAATTCATTTCTAAAGAAAGATTCATTTTCTAGTGTTAATTCAGCATTGATATCCAAGTTTGTATGATTTACCTCACAACCATTTCGTCTATCAGTCTCCCGGTCGATATGACGGATATATCCTTCGATGCCACCATATCCCGTTTTACTCGTTTTTGTACTCGCATAACGCCCTGATTCGTGTATCTTCACACTTGCATCAAACGATAAATATCCGATTTTCTTCACCTCCCTTTTGTTCTATCCGTTATATATATTATATAACTTTGTTAAATTTTTGTCAATCTTTTTAGCGTGATTTCTACGGGACAAATTGTCCCGTTGGCTATTTCTTCCTTAATATATCTTCTTTGCGTATGTTTTACTGTATTTTCTTTCCGTCTTTTCGTCTTCTCTGTCAGAAGTGTTTCTGTTTCTCCGATAGTGTATCTCTTTTCCCTTTTCAATCTATCTCTCCGCAATGGTTGTAGCAAAATACAACGACCGCTATGCTCTTTCTCGTTATATTTTGCAAAAGAGGCTTCGCCCCTCTTGACTCCCTTTTCTCACCTCTCCGGTGAGAATCAATTTTCCATCTCCACGCTGTAAAATTGAAAAAATCATGTTACATAAATGGGTATATACCTTTCCCATAATATATCACATGATTTTCCTATTCTATGCTCCATGTTATGACCAAACCATGTCACATAAAATTCCCATAGTATGACCATAGCATGTTACATAGTTTTCCTTTTCCCGGATGTTCTTCTCATGCTCATGGTGTAAAAAATAAAATTACGAGTGCAAGTGTAAAAAAGGAGATTTTACATTATGACATTACAAGAAATCTACGAAACATGGAGCAAAGAAACACCCGACACCGAAGAAGCATTACAGAAACTTGACGAAATGGCACTTCACTTTCCTGTACCACCAGGAGAATCTATGACCCAAGAACAACAAAAAGAATATTTTTCAGATGCCTTCTATATTCCCTACATACTTCCTTATGTAAGAAGTGTAGAGCAACAAGCCTTTAGTGCCGCCTACAAGCAGGCATTCCAACTCTTTACGGAACTTCTGAAAGAATAACTGAAAAATAGCCTTTGTCCTATCACTAAATGATAAAACAATGGCTATTCTTCTAATTCTGTATCAGCATATATGATTCTAACAACTTTCTCCACAGGTACTTGCAGAATTTTACATAATGTTTCTATGGTATTAAGCGTAACATTACGGTTCTGCTTTAAAGAATCTAGCGTCCCTTTGGAAAAGTTATAATCACGAATCAAGGCATAAGTTGATACATTTTTTTCTTTCATGGTTTCCCACAAAGGGCTATAATCAATCATCTTGTACTCTCCTTATTATAAGTAGAGTATAAATTACGCCCTATACTCTTGAAATCCCCGACATATCGGGTATAATATAGTTATATTCCCGGTATTACGGGTATATGAGCATTTTACAAAAAGAAAGGAGAACATTATTATGAAACTCAAACAAGTAAGAGCATTGATGACTGCTCTTGCAATTGTGGTTGGCACTGCCCTTTGCGTATCAACCGTCTCATGGGCGAAGAGCTTAGACCCTGAACCAATTCCCATCATTAACGAACAGGGAGAAATTGTAGAATCCAACATCCAATCCGACAGAACCCTTTACTTCGGTTCCACAGTCGAACAGGATATCACAAAAACTATCTTACAGAAACTCTGTACAGCAGATACCATCAAGAAAGACAGCTTAACAGCAAAAGATGTCAGCATCACACTCAAATCCGAACTCGTCTTTGACGAAGAGAAAAACGAATTTGTAGAATCTGAAAATGACATCAAAGATGTGATGACCGTCAAAGATGACGAAATCACATTCAGCAAAACAGGATTCTTCTTAGCAGAGGTCAGCATCAAAGAGGACAAATGTAACGTTATCTTTGACATTGATGACAAAGTCTTAGCTTACGCAGACTTAAACGACTGGGTTGTATTGAACAATACAAAATCCCCTGATTTCTCTGTGAAATTTGATTCCAAAGAAATCAAATCTGTGAAATACGATGACTCCAAAGTCAAAGTTGGTACAGACGGAAAATACGTGCTTACTTACACTATCACAGATGCCGAAAACCATGTCGTAAAGAAAGAGGTTCTGGTAACCGTTGGCGATAAGAAAGTCGTAAATGAACTTTCTGAAAAAGGAGTTTGGGTTGCAAATGGAAAAACAGTTGCCGGAAACAGCAACACAACCAAACCAGTTGTAAAACCTGAGAACAAACCAAGTAAGCCAAGTAAGCCAAGTAAACCAAACAACTCTGGAAATCATGGAGAGCAGAATCCGTCTGTTCCAAACAGACCGGAAAAACCTGAAACACCGGATGTACCGTCTGTTCCAGAGAAACCAGAAGTTCCTGAAACACCAGATAAACCTGTTATTCCAGAGAAACCAGAAATTCCTGAACATACCCATGCATGGAATGATGGTATCGTGACAAAAGAACCTACTTGTACAGAAGCTGGTGAGAAAACTTACACCTGTACTTGTGGAGAAGTAAAAGTAGAACCTATCAAAGCTCTCGGACATGACCTCAAAGAAACGGTTATCACAGAACCTACTTGCGGTACTGCTGGTTCAAAAGAAATCACATGTTCCCGTTGCGGTTTCAACAAAGTAACAGAAATTCCTGCAACAGGCAACCACGCTTACGGTGACTGGGTTATCGTAAAAGAAGCTACTTGTACCGAAGAAGGTTTAAGAACACAGACTTGTGCTAACTGTGGTGATGTGAAGAAAGAAGTTCTTCCAAAAGTCGACCACACATGGAATGAAGGCGAAGTTAGTAAACAGCCTACTTGTACAGAAAACGGTGAACGAACATTCACTTGTACCGTTTGTCAGGAGACAAAAACAGAAGTTGCAGAAGATTTACCAGCAATTGGACATAACTGGTCTGATTGGGAAGTAAAAGATGCAACTTGTACAGAAAATGGTCTGAAAACACATCACTGTCAGAATGACGGCTGTAACGAAGTAGAATCCGAAGTGATTCCTGCTACAGGACATACCTTCGGAGAATGGGAAGTCACAACTCCTGCTACTTGCGAAACAGAAGGTCAGGAAACAAGAACTTGTGCAGACTGTAACGAAACAGAAACAAAAGTTATCAAAGCTCTCGGTCATGAGTTCGTAGACTACACATACAACAACGATGCAACTTGTGAAAAAGATGGTACCGAAACTGCCAAATGTACTCGTTGTGATAAGACAGACACAAGAGTCGCTGAAGGAACAAAACTCGGACATGAGTTGAAAGAAGAAATTCTTACAAATCCAACATGCGAAACTGCTGGTTCTAAGAAAATCACATGTTCTCGTTGTGACTACGAAGAAATCGTAGAAATTCCTGCAATCGGTCATAAATGGAACGATGGAGAAGTAACAACTGCTCCAACATGTACAAAAGAAGGTGTCAAGACATTCACATGTCAGAATGATGAGAGCCATACAAGAACCGAAGTTATTCCAGCTCTCGGTCATGACTGGTCAGACTGGGAAGTCAAAGATTCTACCTGTGGACAGGAAGGGGAAAAGACTCGTCACTGTCAGCGTACAGGATGTACAGCAACAGAAACAGAGAAGATTCCACCAAGTGAAAACCACAACTGGAATGACGGTACTGTAACAAAAGAAGCTACTTGTACCGAACAAGGTGAAGTAACTTACACATGTAACGATTGTGGTCATACAAAAGTAGAAAAGACTCCTGCTCTTGGTCATGACTTAAAAGAAGTGATTCTCAAACAGCCTACATGTAGTGAATCCGGTTTAAAAGCTATGGTATGCCAGCGTCCGGGCTGTGACCATAAAGAAAATGAAGTTTCTATTCCGGCTACAGGTGAGCATCACTGGGATGAAGGTGTCGTAACGAAACAGCCTACATGTATCACAAAAGGTGAGAAGACTTATACCTGTGAACACTGTGGTGAAAAGAGATACGAAGAAATCGGCTTAATCGACCATCTCTGGGAGAAAATCTTTGAGAAACAGCCGGATAAAGTCGTAACGGAAGAACATTACATCTGTAATCAGTGTGGAATGGACTTTGGCGATGACGATACAGCCGCTGCAAAACATGTTATTGTCACTCAGGGATGTCAGAACTATTCTCTGAAAAATGTCCAAGTGACAATTCCGGGAGAAACCATCGAAGTTGGTCGCAAATGTAGTGTTTGTAACAAAGAAGAACGCCACTAAAGTGAAATAACCATCCTCTCCTACTCGTTTTACCCACGGGTAGGAGATATTTTTTCAGAAAAATAAATACTACGAAAAATACCACTTGATACAACAAACAAATATATCTAAAATATAACCATACAGCAAATACACAAAGGAGAAACTTATTATGAAAACAGAAACACAATCTAAAACAGCTTATCAAAAGGGCTTAACAGACCAATTCTCACTTTTTACCTTAATAAAACAACCACCAAAAAGAAGTTGGGAAAACACATGGTATCCCACTCCTGTAGAATATTACAAAAATGCGTTTAAAATAAACACTACAGACGAAAAAGACATTGCTCTTCTAAATAATATTGCATACAATATGCAATACATTGAATTTCTTGAAAAAGAATTACAAGAATTAGAATTATCTAGTGTCTTGACCAGTATGCTCTGTAAAACTTATGTTATCACTGCCGCTTCTATCATAGAAGGTCTTTTATTGAATCTGACACATCGAAAAGGTTGGAAAACATCAAGAACTCTTATGTTTAAAGACATTATTGAAGCAATTGAGAAACGATATATGCTCCAAGAAAATTCCAACACACAAATACTAGAAACACTTACCGAAATCAAAGATTTACGAAATCATATCCACTTAGCCAAAAATACAAGCATTACAGACCATGATTACAACAACTTTGATACCACTACCAAAAGAAAAACGGGAAAATTATTATATGAAATCCTTATTTCAACAGAAATATCCAACGAAACAGACATCTTCGATTTCTTAAAAAATAATACAACCAACAAATAATAAAAAGGTTCATCCGAAACGATGAACCAGACGGGATATAACATGTATATATACAAAATTTGAAGAATAGTCTTCTGACGCTGGCAAGGCGGCTGTCCAGCGAACACGATAAAATCGTGTTGCCAGATGTCATTAGGATTTGAAGTAGGAAGAATATTCTTGAAAAATCAATCAAATCTCACCGATGTGGAAACCGAGGGCGTCCACAAGCTTGTAAACAGGCTGCCAAGTCCTACAGGAAGTAGGTGAGATTCGATTGATTTATTTTTTATTTCATAAATACTACAAAAAATAAATCTTAAAAAAGTTCATCCGAAACGATGAACCAAGCGGGATAATTTATGTAAAATAAAAAGTAGTCGCAAACATACAGTCCAGCGTAGGGTAAACGGAGCCTACGGCAATCAGTGTAGAATAAACGGAATATTTGATTGTGGTACTGTCGATTCTTAACAAAGTTAAGAAAAAGCTATGGGAAGCTGTGCATGTGCGAAGAAATATAATTCTGTCCATTAGGGGGAAGGGTGCCCCTAACATCAAGAGATGAATCTTAACAAATATTGTTTTGAAATAGCATCAAGAAATGTATCCAATGCCAATTCTGCTTTTAAGTCTTAACGAATATTGTTTTGAAATATTCTGTATTCGCAGATAAAGTTATGGGTAGCAGATTATAACTACTTTTTTGTTTTATTTTGCATCTATAATAAATAAAGAATGGCACAGTAGCCAAGTGGTAAGGCAATGGTCTGCAACACCATTATTCACCGGTTCAAATCCAGTCTGTGCCTCTTAAAAAGCCTCGAAAATCAAAGTTTTCGAGGCTTTTTCTTTTTTTAATCCTGTAATTTTTATTCTAAAAGACGTTTCAATCCCTATCCTGACTCCGGATAGGGATTATTTTTTATCTTAACTTTCTTTACAACTTTGTCTATATGACCTACATAAAACTTTCTCCGAGATACTTTTTGAAAAATATTCTTTAAAAATAAATATCTCATACAAGAAAGGATGAAAAAACAAAATGGGTAAAAAACAAAGCTTAAACAAAATTTATGCAAAATACATCAATGGAGATGACTACCTTATCTCAAACGAAACCAATACACCAGCTCAGGATTTATTAAGTGAAAGAGATATCCAGTTACTCACACAGAATATCATCAATTCTTCTGCCCCGTTCGATATCGGAGGTGTCATGGTGTGTAAAATTGACCTTAGATGTGTCTATCTGGATTTAGGTTATCAGACATTAAACAGACACTTCGCATGTCCGGGTAAACTGAGAACACACTGGGACCCAAGACGTGTCGGTCTGGTAGAATTAAATTATCGTAATGGAAAACTGTATTGCATTGACGGTGGACACCGTATCAAAGAATCTCTGCACAGGGGAGAATACATGATTCCTGCTCAGATTCACATGGACTTAACCAGAGCCGAAGAAGCAGAAGAATTTGCAACACAGAACGAAGCCAAAGCTCCTCTTCAGCCTATGGATACATACAATGCATGGATTTGCTGTAAGGATAGTGGCGGAGACGAAAACATCGACTCCAAAATCCGTGATTTGGTTGTAAAATACGGATATACGGTTGCAGCAAGAGAAACAAAAGACTCTTTCCGCACTTTGACATCCATTTCTTCTATTCGAGCAATCGCTAAGAAACTTACAGGTATGGAATCCATTGAATGGATGTTCAACCTGATGAGAACGAGCAAATGGTGTGTACACACAGGATTCAGCCGAGCTCGTTATATGAATGCCTTTTACGATGTATATCGAGAGGCATTGTCAGAAGACAAACTGGATAAATATACAGAAAATCTCCTAACGCTGCTAACTGTAAGCTCCCCACTTCACATCGAAAGCTGGGCAAAAGCACATTACCCAAATTCCGAAATGCGTAGCTATGTAAAGAGTACCTTCTTAGACATGGCTCGTGGCAATATCCAGAAATCAGATTTCGTTTGTATGTTTGCAGACAAATAACTCATACAATTTCAAATTTGAAAGAACATTCAAAAAGAATCTCACTTTCTTCCTCTCCCGAATATTCGGGAGAGTTCTTTTTTATATTGGGTAAATATTTTCTCCATATAGGAAAGACTTACGATTTACCAGAAAGCCCTTACCAATACAAAGAAAAGTATATTTGGAAAGAAGAAAAGAAAAATTTTATGTTTCGTTTTGATATCATAGTTTTACAACAACAACTTATACAAAGTATTGATGTAAAATGTATTTCTGAAAATAAATCTACAAAATCTTACTTTTTTACTTTTTATAGATTTCTCAGTGTATATCGAGATTTCATAGTAAAGAAATTAACACAGAAATCTTTACATAAGTCTTTCCTTACCTATCATTACACTTCTACTTCCATATCTTCATTTTTCCAAAGTACCTCTCCTGTATGATTATTTACAATTATCAGGATATCCTCAAACGGAATCATCTCTTCGGATATCCACCAAGAACCATATTTTTCACCATGAGATACAAAGCTCTGAAAGCCTTTCTTATCCATTCGATTCCTGTCTTTCCAATCCACCCACCATTTGTATTTTTCTTTGTATGGAATGACAAATTTAATCTCTGTACGGTCATCTGGGGACTGACGATACCCGATATGAAATGCTTCTTCTTTCTGAACATTATCCTCTTCCGTCATCCAAACCACAGGCTTAATATTATCCGTATCTCCGACTATGTTATAGCCCGTTCCACTAGGATGTGGTTCTTTCCAATATCGTTTTGGCTTTACAAGATTGCTCGGTGTTAATTTTAAATACCGAGATTCCATAATATATGGCAAATTTAATACAGATGTATAATGATACAAATATTCTGGATGCTGCATAATCGAAATACTCCTTTTTGATTTGTATTATACACCTTTATAGATATGTTTTTCTATTAGTAAATTTACAAAATCATATCCGGGTAGGATTATTTTTTCTTTCTACACATCTCTGTATAAATATTTTTATCCACCCACCCGCCCCCTACACTATGAACGCAAAAACAAGTTTTTGCAATTAGAAAAAGTTCTTCGAACTTTTTTATAAATCCAAATACTAAAAAACACAACAAAATCTTCTCAAAAATGAGGATTTTTTCTAAATATATGTACCCGATATATTGACCATATATTAAAATACTACTATAATAAATACTAGCGGACACGAGTGAAAAACTCGTGTCCCTGAAAGCCCAAATACTAAATCATAAAAAGGGCGGATACGCCCATAAAACATGCCCCTATGGGGGCATGTGCGAGAGAATGAGTGAGAATTAGTAAGTAAGCTATTGAGACTAGCTAGAAAGGAGTCGTGCACGACTTAGCTTACTGAACATTCGTAATGACTAAATTTTCGAATTGAAAGGAGTTGTTCGTATGAACACAAAGAAAATCGTTGCGATGACTATCGTACTAATCATGACTACTGCTATGTTCGCAGGATGTGGCAACAACACTGTTGACCACAAAGACACTGAAGTCTCTTCTACTGTCGAAACTACTATCGACAAGGATGCCAAAGAAGAATCCGAGGACAAGAAGTCCGAAACTGCTGATAAAGTAGACGCTACTGAAACAGCAGACAAGAAAGACTCTAAAGAGACTTCCAACAAGGCTGAAAAGCCGAATGACAACAAAGTTGCAGACAAGTCCGATAAGGACAAAGGTTCTGCTAATAACAGCAACAGCTCTGTAAGCAAGCCTTCCAACAGTGGAAACGCTAACAACAATAGTTCTGCCAGCAAGCCTAGCACACCTGCTAAGCCTAATAAGCCTAGTAGTGGCAACAACAGTGGCTCTAGCAATAACGGAAACCATAATGGTTCTGTGAATAAGCCTAGCAAGCCTGCTGAGAAACCTTCTGAAAAGCCTTCTGAACCTGAGAAGCCAGCTCCTCATGTGTGTAGCTTTGATACTGTCGTAAGCACAAATCCGGGCAACTGCCAAACTGCCAGCTCAACTGTTAAGAAATGCAGTTGCGGTAAAACCACTACAGTAAATGGTGATTTTGGTAGCCACAACATGGTTCACCATGATGCTCAAGGACACGATGTTACTGACTATGATGAACATTACATCTGTAATCAATGCGGAATGGACTTTGGTGATGACGATACAGCCGCTGCCAAGCATATTATCGTCACACAAGGTTGTCAAAACTATTCTCTGAAACAAGTTCAAGTTGGTTCCCACTGGGAAGAAATCAGCCCTGCATATGATGAATGCAGCATTTGCGGTAAACGCTAATCGCTTCATGCTTAACAGCCAATCCCCTACCCTAACGGGTAGGGGATATTTTCTTTTACAAAAATACTACGAAAAATTCTACAAAAAATAGGCGTTGCATCCGCAACGCCAAATCAAATAACACCAAGAAGTAATACATACATCGTTACTTACTATTCTCTTTTACATCAGGTTTTGTTAAAATCTCCAAAAATTTCATCTGTATATCTTCAGACAGTTCTTCAAGTAAAGCTTCATTTCTTTCGTACATATTACATACATCTGTAAGATAAACCAACTCACTATATTCCTTATCATCTTTTGGTTTTGCAAAAATAGCAATAATTGTCTTCTCAGATTTACATTTCGTAGATGAAGCAGCTTTCCGCAAACTTCTCGCTTTATGTATAGTATCAACAAATCCAACACAAATATTATTTGACATATTTTTTACAGCATATGGAAACACACAAGTTTTTGTATCTAATGCTTCTGATACCAAAATCTTCTTTCCATCTTTATATAATAATTCATGTATCTTTTCTACATGTTTCCCTTTTATCTTTAATGTACTCCAATTATATTTTTGAGATGTATCAATATTTCCTGTGGAAATATGACCCGAACAACAATTTTCATAAAACGAAGCATCATCTAAATCACTATATAAACCAGTCAAATGCTTAAAATCATTTATAAAAAATCGAACATCTACACTAACTCCATCTTCACATACAATTTTAAAAACTTTATTCACCAAATAATGCTGATAATTTCTAGCACCTGTTATGATTTGATTTCTCAATTTTTGTTTGTGTCCTATGGACAAATCAGATAATGGTTTCATACTATTTATCTCCCATGTATAAATAAAAAGTGGGAGAATAAATATCTCCCACTTTTAATTGCAAGTTTTCCTGCTGGTTGTCAGCCTCGTACCGCCTATAGCAATACACTTCCGGATTTGGATTTTTAGCAACTTCCAATTGTTCTCAACTTTTCTGCTGGTTGTCAGCCTCACATTACATATAGCAATGTAACCACATTTGGATTTTTACCGACTTCCAATTGTCTACAACTTAGAATGCTTGCACATCAGAACATCTCTATTCTTAACTATAGTATATGCAATCCTTTCAAAAATGTCAACAGAAAAAAGCCTCATTTATGAGGAAATTTCTGGTTTTTTATACACGCTCCCTTTCGGAAGTGATGAGCATTTTCTTTCGACACTTACAGAAGCATCTATTCAGAATGCGGTGGTCTGCTCAACCCGATAAAGTCTTTTTGTACCACCTGTCTGACCAAACAGTACAAATCATAGCGACTAACAGATACTCAAGTTACCTGTTTTTTATGGGGATATTGTATCATGATAAGATACACAAAATCAAGCATGATTTCTTTGTAATATGTTATGATACAAAGCCTATATTTAGCCTTATTTTGGACTTTATATATCTATCCGATACATTTACCATATTTCGTGTAAAAGTCCTGTAAAAACGCAAATACAACGTTATATATGCTTACATCTTTTTATACACCAAATTATCGAGTGCTAACTCAGACATACACCCTTGTATTACAGCCCGTCTATGGTACAATTATATTAGAAATTACAATTCGTAAAGGAGACAAAAAATCATGCTAACAAAACCATTGTCTTACAAAAAAGAAGAACAAATCAAACAAGTTGCAGCCACCATGTCCGTTGAAAATATGCCATTAACCAAAGCAGCTTATCAAAATTTACACGCAATGGCAAGCGGCATCAAAACAACAGAACAAGTGATTGCTGAAATCACAGCAAAATATAAAAGAGAGGTGTAACAATGGCTGACAAATATTGTTATCCCAATTCCACAATCTTGAAAAACAAACTGAATCTTCACGATAAAAACACATTGTTACAGGCTGAAATCGAATTAACCAGTGCCAGACTCTTTGAATTACAAGAAAAACCAATCAAAGGAAATTTTGATTTCAATCACTTATGCAAAATTCACAAGCATATTTTCCAAGATTTATTTTCATGGGCTGGTCAACCACGTACAGTAGATATTGGTAAAGGAAATATTTTCTGTTTTGTACAAAATATTCCAAGTTATGCAAATTCTATTTTTTCCAGTTATTATCATGACTGCCAATCAGTAAAGCACGATAAAGAAAAATTCGTACATATTCTCACAGAACACTATGCAGACCTCAATGCCCTTCATCCTTTCAGAGAAGGAAACGGACGAACGCAAAGAGAATTTACAAGAGAACTTTGTTTGGATTGTGGATATACTTTCGACTTAACCAAAACCTGTCATGAAGATATGTTACATGCCAGTATTGCATCCTTCAATGGTGATAATCGAGCATTAGAAAACATCTTTCAGACAGCAATCCAACCCATTACAGACTACGAAAAACATCAGGATAGGCTCAGAGACCTTTTAACAACCATGTCTATTGACGATATTCCAACCAAAGATGAATCATTCGAAATTTAAACAGGAACCGGATATAATATCCGATTCCTGTCTTTCTTTTATATATCATACTGCAAATTTTTATACAATTTATTTCAATACGCACTCCTTTATAGGAGTGAGAAGGGGATTTTATTTTCTCTTCTTTCGTTTCATCACAAACGTTCCAACACCTGCAAATCCAGTCATTCCACCAACCAATGGTAAGAATGTCATGAAATCTGTAAAACCACCCGTCATTGGTGCTTCAAATGTTGCATGGTTCGAAATTTCGTATTCTACATCAAATAAGAAGTATTTTCCTTCCGTAGGGTCTTTCTCAGAAAGTTTACTCTTATCAATGCCATACTTCTTGATATCTTCATCCGAAATTCGCATTGGCAGTTCAATCACGATTGGGTCTTTCAGAAGATTCTTACCATTCTTCGTTTTAATCTCCGTTACGGTATATCGGTCAGGATACAAGTCTTCCCAAATCACATATCCATCTGAGCCAGAGGTCTTTGTAGAAACAATTTCCCCTTTACTATTCATCAAGGTAAATTTGGCTCCTGCTAACGGATTTCCGTTCTCATCAACTTTGCGAATACGGATTTTATTGGGTTTTGGCTCATTCTCACCTGTGTATTTATGACCACCGTGTAACTCAATCGCACCACTATCTTTATTTACTTGAGTAACATATTTTTCATTGGTTTTACCAACTTGATTTCCATTCTCATCTTTCAAAATACCTTCTGTTTCGTAACCCGGTGCAGATTTTGTTTCAAGGAATACATAAGTTCCGTATGGAAGAATAGTCTTTCCTTTTGGACTCTTATACAATGGGTCACTACCCGGAACTAAATAATCTTCAGTTAAAGCGGCAAACCATTTCTGAATATCCTCTTCCCATCTCAGCTCAATCACCCATTTACGCTTTGCTGTAGAATTATATGAATCATAATCCGGTAAATTATTTTTCGTAAAGAAATCATCGTAATACCAAATCGTGAACTGAGTTCCAGCAAGCGGTGGAACTGTCGGTGTTTCTGGTCCATTCCAGATTTTTGTGACTTCGATAGCAGCAGGGTCATTACCAGCAGGCTCTACAGAACGAATCGTTGCTTTTGGCTTTGTCTCTGTGATACTAATTGGATATATTTTTGTATCCAACTTAAATCCTTTGGACGGTGTAATTTCTTTTACCCAGTAATTTCCAAAAGGTAGCTTATCCACTTTCGCATGTCCCTTTGTATCCGTCGTCATTTTTTTAAACGGTGCCCCAGAACAGCTTGAATTTTTCCAGACTCCATATACAGCTCCGGCAAGAGAATAACATTTATTATCATCTGTCATCACTGGATTATCTGATTTCTTTTCCAGTTCTCCTTCACCTGTTTTCGGTGGCTCTTTGGAAGTTTTCCTATTCTGAATAGCAGTCTGTCCACCCACTACTGTATAAGTATACGTGTTCGGGTCTAAATCATACCCCGGAGACGCTTTCGTTTCTTTGACGTAATAGGTTCCAACACCCAGTTCCGTATCTCCTGTAGCAGCATAACCTTTATCATCTGTGGTAATTGAAGTAACCGGATTTCCTGAACAGCTTGCGTTATCCCAAATACCATACACAGCACCTTTTAAACTGTAGTTCGAATTTGCATTTGTAATTGTGGTATCCTTAGATTGCTTTTGGATACTCAATCCACCGTTAGGTAAATCCAACTTCACAGTTAATCCAATGGTCTGATAACCAAAATACCATCCCGGATGGCTTGGGTCCGGTGTAGGCGTATACCACCCATCTCTCTTAAATTCAATCGTGAACATTGCAGTACCATTTCCAACAGATGTACATCTAGCAGTATAATTACCACTTGTACCAGCAACTTCATTCGCAGCACCATGCCAAGTACAATAAAATCCATCAATGGTCATATCTTGTAAAATACCACTACCAAAAGATACACTCCAACTTGCTCCACTGCCATTCGCTCCATTGGGATAATTACCACGGATAATCGTAGCTCTACCTGAATAAGTCTGTCCTACTTCTGGCATACCGTTCAAACCAGCAGTCTGAATTCCTTCTTCATCACTCATAGCCAACAATCCATCATAAAGGTTTGTACCCTTCTCCACAACAACATTCACTTTATTTAGAGTAGGCTCCATTCTTTTTCGAATATGGTTTTCCAAACAATTATCATCACAAAGTACGCTTTCCAAATACAAAGATTCTGATACAATATCAAATCTCGGAACGTCATTTTCTGAAACAGATGTTTCCGCATAAATATTCATTTCTTGCATAGCATCTAATACAAAAGAAATATTTCGGATTCCATCTACAACGTCTGATTCTATTTCTGGAACAGGAGTATCCAAGACTTTCTTTCCTTCCTTATCTGTAACAGAAACTGTATCTAATTTCGTATACATCGGTGCTAATACTTCTACTTGACACCCTGTCATTGGAACATCTTCTGTAATAACTTCATCCGTTGCAGACATTTTCTTTACAAAAGACCCATCTAAATTGGAAAAGATAATTTCAGCTTTCCCCTTTACATCAATAGTAACAGGAAAAACTTCACCTGTATCCTCAATCGGCTTTACATCCGGTTTTTCTCCATTACCTTCTACTGTATCTTCTTCTGAGCCACCAAATCCTGTCTCGAAAATCATTCCCTGATTCAACACCTCAGAAACCTTATCCAATCCATTCTTTGAAATATATCCTGTAAACAAAGCTGTTGCCTCAGATGTAGATTTTCCAACTACATTATAATCTACGGTCGCACCAAAGTTTGAAATCTCTAAACGACTTCCGTCTTCTTTTGCAGCACCAATAATATAAGCAGACTCTACAGAACCCGGTACATAGTCCACAACGTCTACACCATCATTACCAGCAGCTCCGATAACAGTAATACCTGCATCTACAGCTTTTTGGATTTCTGATTTTAATACAGACGTAGAAAGTGTTGTACGAGCATATAAGGACAAGTTAATCATATCCACATTCTCGCTGATTGCATATTCCATTGCCGCTACCAGAGAAGAAATCGTTCCGAAACCATGACTATTCATGGCTCTGATAGATAAAATTTTCGCATCTGAATTTTGACTTACAATTGCCTGTAACATAGCATCACCGTGTTCCGTTGACGCTTCTGGCTCCTCAATCACAGATACACGGTCAATTACATTTGCAGACTCTCCTACACCTGTATCAATCAGTGCAATCACATTCCCGTCTTGAGATACCGTGATTTCTTCTGAATCAGAAGTATCGGACATGATAGTGTTTAACGTATCAATTGGATTTTCCGTTTCAGAAACCGTTAACGCATCTTTCGATACGATAATCTCTTCTGTAGCCTCTTTTTCACCAGCCGCTTCTACGGGCATGTCAGGTTCTACAGACAAAGACAGATTTTTAAAATATGTATAAGCGTTCATACAAAATCAATATGTTTACCAAAAATCCGCTTGTACATTAGAAAATCTGATACAGTAAAGATTTTTACAGAAAAGGTAAAGAACCGTATTTACCTTAAAACCTTGATATACACTGGGAAAAGTGTAAAAATAAAGAAGTAAAGACTTTCTTACAAGTCTATCCTGCAAGAATATATTTAAGATAATATAATACAGAAAGTATTGTTTTATATTATATTTTCTAACTATTAACTTAAAAATATTCTTTACTTCTTTACTTTTTATAAATTTCCCTTACTACGACTGTAGTTACGGGTAAAGACTTCTGTAAATTTTCTTTACCACTTTTTCCTGTAAAATGCGAAAACCCAGAGCCTGTAAGGCTTATCAGGGAAAGAGCAAATCTTTCCCTGAAAACCACTGTATTGTATATAGCAATTATTTTTTATGAAGTTACCCTCACAATGCCATTGTATCCAGATTTCAAAACAGGACGACATCGTTTTTCGATATCGTGACTTCCCATCGCATTAGGATTCATCCATTCCTGTAAATCATATTCTGCAATCAGCGGTTCCGCCTTATCCATCTTTTGACCTGTTTTATGACTCGCACTAGGGTCTTCACAATTCCACTCAGGATATTCCTTCAATAAATTAAGAAATTCCCGTTTAAAAGTTGACTTGTTTTTCATTTCACCTTTACCGCCACAATTTTTAGCGTACCACGCACGATAAAGGTCATACAGGAATCGGAAAGGAACTAAGTCCCAAACCAGTTGATTCATGATTTCACTCATGAACTGGCGTACAGGGTCATTGAATTCTTTATACTCATTCAAGGCATCCTGACACGCTTTCGGAGTATCCAATTCATAATAATTCATGTTCAATACACGGTACAAGACATATTCTAATACATCTTGTCTGTGCAGGTAATCCTGTTTGATATATTTCCGTTCTGCACCTGTAAAACATTTTGTGAACGGAATGAACAATTGTCTTCTATAAAAAGAATCCGATTTATCTCGTATTTTAGGCATAGAATTCAAACATTGAACCATGAATCCTCTGAATTCAATATCAATCGGCTGTTTGAATTTTCGATTCACAAGACAGGAATCCCCAGTCACAACTGACTTTAAATTAGCTGCTTTGTCAATATATGTTCCGACATCGTTTTCATCAACGATAATTGCTGATGCATGTAATAATGGTTCCAACATGAAGTCTTTGCTAAAATCTGAAAGTGAAATAGAAACGCATGCTTTCTTTCCGCATAAGGCTCTCATAAGTTGACATAATGTTCCTTTTCCATTGTTTCCAGATTCTGAATACAGCCACGCTGCTTTCCCCCAAGCAACATTAGGACGAATAACAGCTCCGAGAATCTGCCATAAAACATTTACAATCTCAGGGTCATCGGATAAATCAGCCATCCAACTTTCCACATCCCAATCTGTTCCATCATCTGGATTATGGATTACAGGATTTTTTGCATTGGGATTATAATTCACTTTGGATTTTGATGTAAAAATTAAATCTGGTGTAAATGGCAGTAATTGCTTTGTATCATAATCAAAAATTCCATTATTGACTGCAATCAGATTTCTAGCATTACACCGAGATTTTTTTTGTGCTAATCTTCTCAATTCAGCAATATATTTCTTCATATCGTATGTATCCATCCCGTAACGATATTGAGCTGCAATCTTTTCAAATACTCTTTGAGAAGAAACATAAATTCCCTTATTAGGACCATCACTTCGATAAATAGCCAACGGCAACCTATCTACTTCTTCCTCCCCGTCATCGTCTTCATCATCTCCTGTATCAACCAGAATGACATGATATAATGCGTTTACAATAGATGCAATCTGTGCTGATTCCAATTTGTCCATGATTTTCCATTTTTCATTCTTTGCTTTGACGGTATTTTCCAAATCAAAAGCAGATTTCAGGTTATCTAAGATGTCTCCTTCAACATCAGCCGGGGAAGGTGGATTATTAACATCCAGTGTAGCTAAATATTCTTCGGTGACCTGCCTAATTGTTTCTGATTTTGTTCTTGCCATAACGATTACCTCTTTCTTTTCTAAAGTTCTTTTTATAAGTTTCATATTTTTTCATTACGCTTTCCATTTGCCTCAGATTCTTCCATCCGAACAGGCACTCCAACACTTCCAGTAAATTATCATCCAGATAATTTCGGATAAAGCCAAGGTCTTCCGACAATGGCAAAATCAGGTCATAATCTAAGCAAAACTCACGCACAGCATAATAATTCGCACACAAGAAGTCTAAATAATCTTCTCGGTCAAAGTGAAAGTTATTATTGTTCATATAGATAACTCCTTTCCTAGATTTTGTGTCTGTTGACAGTTTAAGTATGCCACAGATTCTTTTTGACCGCTCCCTATATATACGAACTATTTAGTATAAGAAGCGTGTATATTTTTGTTATCTTTTCACATTTTATTGTTGTATCTTCATTCTATTTTTATCTATTTTGCATATTTTCACCACCTTTATCGGACAAATCACATATAGAGCATTCACTACTGATGAACCTACTCCATGAAAACTTTTTATGATAACGTGCTTTATAACGAAAAAACCTCGTTTGAACTACAACTGCTTGTAGCTCTTACGAGGCTTTCATATCTACTATTTTTGAGAAACAAAAAAACGATTATGCTCATTCCGTATTCACAAAAATAAATAACTACTTTTATAACTCTTGTTATAAAGCCTCATCATTATTTTTGCGACTTTTCCGGTACAAGTACAATCGCTACTTTGGCTTACCAAAATGTCATAAAATTATGACACCGCCACCTAAAAATTATATTTCCAATATTTCATCGGTATTTAATTTCTATATTTAGACTAGCACAGCCACTTTTAATTTGTCAATATCTTTTTTTAACAACCGATATTTACAGAAAAACAGTACTGAAAATAAATCCAAACATCTGTTTTGTCTACGGTCTAAGTGCATCAATATGACACACTTTTTCTTTTTTCAAGATGTGATGTATGCAAATGTGATATGGAATGTGATAAATATTAATCGGTTACCTTTAAACCCAGTGTTCATGCGGTTTTTCGCATTGTTTTAGTATGTTGCCGTGGCAAATGAATAATACTTTAATCATCTTTTTATATCTCCATTTAAGTCTTGTATTTCTTCTCAAACGCTTGATTTTTCAGGGTTTTCCGACTTTTGAGTTT
>OLQH01000941.1_pt1 | contig 26931 bp, 27 predicted proteins | sample 1672671 | NCBI WGS metagenome assembly OLQH01 (sample SAMEA3136712, study PRJEB25190) | human gut metagenome
GGATGTGACCGGAAGTATTCGGCCGCGCCGTCGTACCAGAGGGAGCCGGAGAGACAGCCGATCTGCCCAAACGCCCCGCACTGCGTGGCGCTCCAGAGGGCGTGCAAGCCGCCGAGCGAGTAGCCCACCAGCGTTGTGCGGGCGGGGTCTGCTGTGACGGGCAGGGCCCTGCGCGCTTCCGGCAGGAGCGTTTTTGTCAAAAATTGCAGATAGGCCCCGCCCTCCCCGGAAAAGGCGGGCGCTTTTTGCGAGAGCGCAGGCGCTGGCCAAGGCGTATATTCCCGGTCGCGGTCCATGGGAGGGACGGCCAGGAACACGCAGTTTTGCTGTTTTATATGCGCGAAGATGGCTTCAAAGTCCGCGGCGGGCATGTCGCCGTCGTTGGAGAGCATCAGGGAAAAGCCGCCCGGCGGGATTTCCCCTTCCGGTACGGACAGAGGGCAGTCGCGCCCTGCCAGTAAAATGCTTTTCATCGGTTTCCCTCCCGAAAAAATGAGGTATCCGGTTGGCTAGGGATGCCTACGCGGACACTGAGAATGGGACGTTCTTTTGCTTGCAAGCTTCCTCGGCCGTGGAACGGCTTTATTCCAGCTGAATCCCGAAGAGCTTTGTCGCGGCGTGCAGGCCCTCTTCGATCTCCTGCCGGGAATAGTTGTGTGCTTCCAAATAGGCGTCGTCAAACTGGTTCAAGCGGGAGTAAAAGGCCAGAGCCAGCTCCAGCATCGGTAAGCGCGCGGGGTCCAGCTCCTCATAGAGCCGGTTTTCCGCCTCGTTGATCTTGCCCTCGTCCAACATGCGGATCAATTCGATGTAGAGCTGGTCCGAATCCGAAAGCTTTTCCTTTTCCACGATTTCATAATCCGGCTTGTCCTTCCCAAACAGGAGACGCGCCAAAATCACGCCGATCATTTCAATCTGACGTAAAATCCAATCCTGCTGAAACATATTGCATCCCCTCTTTTCCATTTCATCATAGCATAATGCCCCCGGTGGGGCAAGATAGGATGAATGATTTGTATAAATAACAAATAATAATACGATTTGTATAACAAATGCCGGTATAAAACGATACCAACCTTCCAATGCTAACAGGAGATTTTAGGCAGAGGGAGGCAGGAAGATGGAAAAATTGCGCGGCCTGAAGAAATTTACCCCGGCGCTAATCGGCACGCTCTGCGGTATGCTGAACGGACTGTTTGGCGCGGGGGGAGGGATTGCCGCCGTGCCGCTGCTCAAGGCGTCGGGCATCCCGCTCAAGAAGGCGCACGCGACCTCCCTGGCGGTCATCCTGCCGGTTTCCATCGTCAGCGCGATCCTGTACCAGTGTGCCGATGTCCGGGTAGCGGGCGGTGAAGTCCTCCCACACCTGCCGCAGATAGGCATAGCTGGGGAAGAAGGCCAGATAGTTGCCCACCCGGCTGGACGCCAGCGCCGCGAGGGCGTCCGAGATGGGCCGGATGCTGGCGTCCCGCTGGCGGTAGCGGGTGGAGATGGAGGGCAGACAGTAGAGCCCGAGGTTTTCTGCCGGGAAGGGGCTTTCCAGCGCCACGGCCCGGGCCTCGGGACAGCCGAGGACGGTGCGGTAGTAGCCCGGCGGCGTCAGCGTCGCGCTGAACAGCGCCGCCGCCCGCCCTGCCGAAAGGCTTGCGTCTACGAAGGGGGACGGGTCGAGGCAGAGCAGCTGCAATTCAAGGTCACTGCCCCGGGCGGTGAGCTGGGCGGCAAAATGCTCGTCGTACCGCTCCGACGCCCGCAGGATGTCCTGCACCTCAAAGTAGAGATCCAGCAGGGCCGCGTGGGCTTCGGCGTCGGGATCGTCTTCCAGCCAGTCCTGCAAGGGAGCCGTCAGCGCCCGCAGCGGGGCCAGAAGGGCGGAGGGAAGCTCCTTGCAGAACACTGTGCCGTCCTGAGCGTAGTCGGCGGCGGGCAGCCCGATGGCGGGCGTCTCCGCAGATCCCAGCAGGGAGGTCTGGCCGCTGTCGTCCTCTTCGGCGGCAGTGCTGCCCCGGCGGGGTGCGAGGGCCGAGACCGCTTTCCGTCCCTCTAAAAAGGCTTTGTCGGCCTTGCTCAGAGCTGTCTTGAGGGTGCTTTTGCCCCGCCCGAGGGCGCGTTTTGCCTCGGTGAGGCTGCTCTTGCAGAAGCGCGCCGAGTACATGGCCCGCGCCCGCTCGGGCAGATTGTGGGCCTCATCCACGAGGAAGAGCCAGTCGCCCGCGCTGTCGAAGAACCGCCGCAGATGCACCACGGGGTCGAAGAGGTAGTTATAGTCGCCGATGATGACGTCGCACCACTCGCTCAGATCCAGCCCCAGCTCGAAGGGGCAGACCGTGAACTGCTTTGCGGCGTCAGCCAGCGCGGCCCGGTCGAAGCGGCCGGTGCCGTCGTCCAGAAGGGCTTTCAGGGCCGTGTTCACCCGGTCGTAGTAGCCGTTTGCGTAGGGGCAGAGCTCCGGCAGGCAGGCGGGATGGCCCTCGGCATCCGGGTGGAGGCAGACCTTCTCCTTGGCTGTCAGGGTCACGCTGCGCAGCGCCAGCTTGGGATCAGATGCCCGCAGCCGCGCAATGGCATCCTCGGCGGCGGACTGAGTCGTGTTGCGGGCCGTCAGGTAGAACAGCTTCTCGCCGCAGCCGGTGCCGATGGCCCGCAGAGCAGGGAAGAGGACGCTCATGGTCTTGCCGATGCCGGTGGGGGCCTGACAGAAGAGCCGGACGCCGCTTTTAGACGGCGCGGCAGTGCAGGCGCGGTAGACTTCGCCTGCCAGCGCCCTCTGCCCGGGCCGGTAGGCCGGAAAGGGGAAATCCAGCGCCGAAAGGCTCACGCCCCGCTGCTCCTTCCACGCCAGCTGACGCTGCGCCCAGGGGGCGTACCGCTCGAGCAGATCCTGCAAAAACGCTTCCAGCTCTTCAAGGGTGAAATGCCGCACGAAGCGGAGGATGTCGTCGGTGTCGATCTGGTAGTAGGTGAGCCGGACGTCCAGCTTTTCCAGCCCCTGCTGACGGCCATACAGCGCCCCGTAGACCATTCCCTGCGCCCAGTGGCAGGGGTTCATGTCCTCGGCGATGTCGTCGGCGGGGACGGCTGTGGTCTTTATCTCGTCGATGACCGTCACGCCCGCCTCGTCGGTGAAGATGCCGTCGGCCCGGCCTTCGATGGTGAAGGGGATGCCCGCCGCCTCCCGTTCGCCGGAGAGGAAGACTTCGGCGGCGTAGCCTTCGCCTGCGGCCTTTTGGAGCTTGCGGTGGATGCGTGCGCCCTCGTTGGCGCGGTCGAAGCCGGTAAAGCGGCTGTCGATGCTGCCGGTGCGGAGCAAAAATTCCACCAGCTGGCGGACAGGCAGGCGAAAAGCAGGCATAGCGGGTCACTTCCTTTTTGACTTTTTATATTTATAATTGGCAGGCTCGTCTTTGTACAACCTCTCAGTCTGCTTCGCAGACAAGGCCGGGTTGCGGCACCCAGCATCCGCAGCGCTTCGCTTGCGCCTTACTGGCCGCTGCCCCAACAGCGACTCCCTGTTTCCGCCACTGGCGGCGGTCGTCGTTGTTGCCCCTAGTAGGGGAGCCTCTGGCGAAGAGATTAGGCTTTCCGCTATGCCAAAGCCTCCCCTCGGTAGGGGAGGTGGCACGAAGTGCCGGAGAGGTTGACTCTTACGCTAACCCCAGCATCCCGGCGCACTGGGCGGCAGCTTCGTCCACCTTGCCGAAGTCCACGGCGGCGCGGTAGTACGTCTCCAGCTCGTCGTGGCAGGCTTTGGCCTGTGCCATCAGGTCGGCGGCCTGTTCCAAAAGCTCTGCTGCCGCCCGCTCGTTGAAGCGGAGACGGGCGCGGTAGCCCGCCAGATTTTCCCGGTCCACGAAACGGGTACACCGGACGGCCTGCACGCCGGGCAGCTGCACCGGGTGCCACCGGTTGTCGGTGAGGAAAGCCAGCCGGAGGGCCGGGATGAAGAGATGGTCGATCTTGTCGTCGGGGTGCATGGCGCAGGGGCAGGTGATGATGTGGTAGCCCCGGGCCAGCGCCTCGGCCCGGATGAGCTCGAGAAGCAGGCGGGAGACGGCGCCGTAGTCGTCATGGAAGACCACATACCGGTCGGCCAGCGCCTGTACGGTGCCGCGGTAGAAGACCGGCCCTTTCGGCGTGATGGCCGACAGCAGCCGCAGCTCTTCGCTGGCCGAGGCCCCCTCGGGCAGGCGGGGGAGAGTCCGGGCGCAGAGCCGCTTGACGTAGCGGCGGACTTTCTCGAAGTTGGCACTGCACGCCTCGGCCCGGCGGCTGTCCAGCAGCAGGCTCCCGGCAGATGCGATATACCGCGCGGCCCGGCTGCGCAGGGCAGTGTTCTGGGCGAAGAGCCGCTTCACCTCGTCGGCGTGGGCGTGGAGGGCATCGGCGTCCAGTGTGTGGTACAGGCTCACCACCTGCTCCTCTGCGCCCGGGGCGTCCGGCTCCATGACATGGGGTGCGGTGGCGTCCACGATGGCAGCGCGCTTGTCGAGAAAGATGACGCCGTCCAGACTGTCGGGGTCGCTGGCGCAGTGGATGCGCTGGATAGGCTCGCCCCTCTGCTCGGCCTTGACGGCCAGCCGCTTCATCAGCGTCGATTTGCCGCAGCCCGGCCCGCTTTTGATGAGATACATCTGCATCCCCGGTTCCCGCCGAAGCGGCTCAAAATAGCCCTTGAACCCGGCGGGGGTGGTGGTGCCCAGAAAGAAATCAACAGAATCGCTGCGTACAGCATTCATACTCAAACACCTCACTTTTGTTTTTAGGTTATGCAAAAGTGAAGGAAAAAGTGAGGGGTGTGATGGCAAAGGCTCCCCCTTTGGGGGAGCTGGCGCGAAGCGCCTGAGAGGGCAAGGATGCTGACAAAGAAGCATGGTGCAGCGATAATATGGCTCTGACAAAGAAACTGCCTATCGCTGCGCAGAGGTCCTGTCTCGCCGGGCTTGCCCTCTCCGTCACCTGCGGTGACACCTCTCCCAAAGGGAGAGGCTTAGCCCCCATCAGTAGGTATGCTCGCACACCTCGTGTATTTTATCCCGCAAGGCCACGAAGTCGCCGAAAGCCTCCGGCTTGTTCTGGGGCTGACGGAGCAGGGCGGCGGGGTGGAACGTCCCCATGAAGAGGATGCCGTTCTTCTCAATAAAGGTGCCGTGTTCCTTCGTCACCGAAAAGTCGGCGCGTATCATCCGCTGGGCGGCGATGCGGCCCAGGCAGACGACGATTTTAGGCCGCAGCAGACGGAACTGCTCTCGCAGCCAGGGCATACAGGCTTCGCTCTCGGCGGGCAGGGGGTCGCGGTTCTGGGGCGGGCGGCACTTGACGATGTTGGCGATATAGCAGTTGGAGGCACGGTCGAGGTCGATGGCAAAGAGGTATTTGTCCAGCAGCTGGCCGCTGCGTCCCACGAAGGGCAGGCCCTGCTCGTCCTCACTCTGGCCGGGGCCTTCGCCCACGAAGAGCACCTCGGCATTCTCCACGCCCTGCCCGAACACCACGTTGTGCCGGGTGGTGTGCAGCGGACAGCGCTGGCAGGCGAGACAGTCGTTTTTCAGTGTTTCCCAATCCATAAGCTCGGTATCCTCTCACAAACTAAATGACATTTTCTTAACAAATCATCGCACGATTTCTTCCTTAAAATATACCACAAAATTCAAGATTTGTCTTGAAGTTTTCTGACTCTGTGCTAGAATAAAAAAGAAGGGCATATCTGTGATGCCCGGCAATAATTGCAAAGTAATTTCGGAGGTAATCAACAATGGCTGATATGTTTGCACCCCTGGTAGCCCAGCTGAAGGCAAACCCCAAGACGATCGTTTTTACCGAGGGCAATGACCCCCGCATCCTGGAGGCCGCAAGCAAGCTGCTGGCTGAGGGCGTGTTGAAAGTCGTTATGGTTGGCAACGAGGCAGAGTGCAAGGCTGCTGCCGCTGCTGGCAATTTTGATATTTCCGCTGCTGAGATCATCGACCCTGAGAACTACGCCGGCTTCGATGAGATGGTCAACACCATGGTCGAGCTGCGCAAGGGCAAGCAGACCGCAGAGGAGTGTACTGCTCTGCTGAAGAAGTCCAACTACTTCGGCACCATGCTGGTCAAGATGGGCAAGGCTGACTGCCTGCTGGGCGGCGCTACCTACTCCACCGCCGACACCATCCGTCCTGCTCTGCAGCTGGTCAAGACCAAGAAGGGCGCTCATCTGGTGAGCTCCTGCTTCATTCTGGACCGTGACTGCGGCGAAGAGGGCCTGAAGCGCATCGCGATGGGCGACTGCGCCGTCAACATCGACTACACCGATACCGTCGATAAGGCTACCGGCGAGGTCAAGGTGGCTGCTTCTGCCAAGCTGGCTGAGGTGGCTGTCGAGACCGCTAAGACCGCTAAGCTGTTCGGCATCGACCCGAAGGTCGCTGTCCTGAGCTTCTCCACCAAGGGTTCCGGCAAGGGCGGCACCGTCGCTCTGAGCCACGACGCTGTCATCAAGGCTCAGGAGATGGCCCCCGAGCTGGCTATTGACGGCGAGCTGCAGTTCGACGCAGCCGTTGCTCCCGAGGTCGCACAGGTCAAGTGCAAGGGCAGCAAGGTCGCCGGTCAGGCCAACACCTTCATCTTCCCCTGCATCGAGGCCGGCAACATCGGCTATAAGATCGCACAGCGTCTGGGCGGCTACGCTGCCTACGGCCCCATCCTGCAGGGCCTGAACGCTCCCATCAACGACCTGTCCCGTGGCTGCAACGCCGACGAGGTCTACAAGATGAGCCTCATCACCGCCTGCCAGTCCTGAGCTGACACCCGGCTGAACTGAAAAGCTGAAAAGAGCCGCTGCCGCATTTTGCGGGCAGCGGCTCTTTTGGCTATACATCGACTGCGGTTTATGGTATGATAAGCATAAGAAGCCCCGGCAGAGAAGGAGAACATTCGAACGTGAAAATAAAAGCTTTGTCCTTTGTCCTCATGGCGGTGCTGCTTTTGTGCGGCTGTGGGCAGAAGAGCGAAACGGCGGCAGCACGGTCATCCAGAACAGCCGCATCACCCTGAGCGGCGACAACGGGCGGCGCATCTGCTATCAGCTCAGCGCCTTGAAAGGGAATACGCTGGACGTCTCCCTCGGCTGCGGCATCGCCAGCACGAAGGAAGTCAGCGGCAACACCATCCGGGGCCGGATACGGCATAAAGTCTTTCAGGACTGCTCCGGCGTGGAGAATAACAATGTAGAAGTGCGGAGATTCTCGATCCTGGGATGAACCGCTCATAAAAAGGAGGTTTTATCATGCGAAGAAAATTGATTGCGGCGGTCACATCGGGCGTTCTGGCCCTGACGGTCATGGCAGCTCTGCCCACCCATGCGGAGGCGGTGAGCATCTGGCTTGACCTTACCCCGGGGACGGAGAGCGTCGAGACGTTCCAGTACAAGGACTATGCAGACCGCTATTCGGACGCCTACGAGCTCTATGGTTACGATGCTGAGGCGCTGTTCAACCACTATGAGACGGTCGGCAAGGCCGAGAATCGGGTAGGACGCTTCAAGAAGACGCCAGAAGAAGATGACCGGCATCCCTATGTGTGGGACGCCGATGAGCCTCTGGACCCGCTGCCGCCTTTGGACTTTCACGCGCAGCCGGACTGGTTCGATGCCCGTACCCTCCCGGAGAACCTGTCCAACGTCCGTATCATAAAAGAATATGAGCAGCTGGAAGCCTTTATAGAGAAAGACGAGTGGATCGGAGACCCCGTTCTGGTACGGAAGGAAGAGCTCCTGACGGAGATGAGCAGCCGCGTCCGGAACTATGACGGTCGGCGCGGCGGAGCTGACTATCTCCGCGCCATCAGTCAGGACATCGACGTGCTGCTTGATTTCATGGGATAAGGATGCTATAAGATGAAAAGGGAAGAGCCTCACTGCAAAGCGGTGAGGCTCTTCCCTTTGGTGGAGCACAGAGGGTTCGTCTGGCTCACGTGTGGTGGAGGCGATGGGAGTCGAACCCATGTCCGAAAAGAGTTCAGCGTAGGTGTCTCCGGGTGCAGGCGATCTACAACATTCCCTCTGCGTCACGCCGGTCGTCAGGCTAACGCTTCAGTAGCTTCATGAGTTCCTGCCGGTCCGCAAAGCTTAGGTCCGTTCAGGTGCTGTGTCTAAAGGACGCCCCGGCCCCACACGACACAAGAGTGGGCGGAACGCGCAGCACTCAGGCTGCGAGCAACTGATAATTATTGTTGTCAGTTAATTTTTTGGAGGAGTTTAGAGCAGTTCCCCCACTGCTACCCGCTGCCCAGGCCTCGCTCCCCCCGTCGAAACCTTTACGCCCCCATAAAGCGCATGTTGCCATGCGCAGAAAGCTTGGTGTTCTCAGGGCAGGAATGCTGCCTGAAAGAGATCTAGTAGAATTTGCCGTTGGACTTCACAGCCCGGTCGATGGAGCGCTTGGCGTCGCGCTTGGCGGCGTCGGCACGCTTGTCGTAGAGCTTTTTGCCCTTGCACAGGCCGACCTCCATCTTGACGCGGCCATGCTTGAAGTAGAGAGAAAGGGGAACGAGGGTATAGCCCTGCAGCTTGCACTGCTGGTGCAGACGCCGGATCTCGGTCTTGTGGGCCAGCAGACGCCGCACCCGCAGAGGATCCTGATTGAAGATGTTGCCGTGGTCGTAGGGAGTGATGTGCATTCCCTTGACCAGCAGCTCGCCGTCCTCAATATCGACCCAGCTGTCTTTCAGGTTGACGCCGCCGGCACGCAGGCTCTTGACCTCGGTACCTTTCAGCTCGACGCCCGTTTCCAGCGCTTCGAGCACGAAATACTCGTGACGCGCCTCGCGGTTTGTGGCGATGGTCTTTGTCGCCGGACGTTCCTTGGCAGGTGCCATGAAGCGCGCCTCCTTTCCTTTACTCTAGAAGCCGTTTTCATAAGCATTGCACACCGTCCGAACGGCCTTTTTGCTCGCATCCTGCGTTGTTTCCCCTTGCAATCTACCAAGGATTGCAAGGGAAACCGCCTTGTATACGGGCAAAAATTCTCGTCGTTCGGCACACTCTGCCTATAAAAGCAGCTTCTTTGTCTTGTCATTATATCACATTTTGCTGGATTTTCAAGAGCGATTTTTGAAAGAATCGTTAAGGTTCTATAAAATCTGCTCTTTACAGCTCGTCGCGGCCGGAGAGCGCGCGGTAAAGCGTCGTCTCATCGGTGTACTCGAGACTGCCGCCCACAGGCAGGCCGTAGGCCAGACGGGTGGTCTTGATGCCCAGGGGCTTGATGAGCTTTGCCAGATACATGGCTGTGGCCTCGCCCTCGACGGTGGGGTTCATGGCCATGATGACCTCTTTCACCTCGCCGCTGCCCAGCCGGGCCAACAGTTCCTTCACCGAGAGCTGTTCGGCACCGATGCCGTCCATGGGGCTGATGAGGCCGTGAAGGACATGATACAGGCCGTGGTACTCCCGGGTGCGCTCAAAGGCCTGCACATCGCGGGGCGTCTCGACCACGCAGATGGTAGAGCGGTCCCGCTTGGCGCTGGAACAGATGGGGCAGAGCTCGGCCTCGGTGTAATTCTGGCAGACGCGGCAGCGATGGAGCCGGGTGTGGGCGTTCTGGATGGCTTCGGCCAGTGCCGCGGCGTCCGCGTCCGACATACTCAGCACCTGATAGGCCATCCGGGTCGCGCCCTTGCGGCCGATGCCCGGGAACTGGCTGAACTGCTCAATAAGCTTTTCCAGCGGCGCTGCGGTGTAACCCATGCGTATCCCTCCCGCTTAGAGGCCGGGGATGTTCAGACCGCCGGTCAGCTTGCCCATCTCGGCCTCGGCAGTTTCGTCCACCTGCTTGACGGTGGCGTTGACGGCAGCGGCCACCAGGTCTTCCAGCATCTCGATGTCGTCGGGGTCAACGGCCTCGGGCTTGATGGTGATGCCAAGGATCTCGTGCTTGCCGTTCATGCGGACAGTGACCATCTCGCCGGAGGCGCTGCCGGTGTACTCGGCGGCTTCCAGCTCGGCCTGCTTGGCCTTCATGTCATCCTGCATCTTCTGAGCCTGACGCATCAGGGCGTTCATATCGGGGCGGCCAAAGCCTGCGGGCATTCTTGCTTTCATAATTGGTTCTCCTTATTTGTTGGTTTTATTTTTAGCGGCCTTGCCCTCTCAGGCGCTTCGCGCCAGCTCTCCCAAGGGGAGAGCCCTTGGCATATCGGTCAAGTTTCCTCTGGACGAGCAAAGCTTATTTGTTTCGTGGACTGTAGTGCCCTGCTGTCCAGGCCAGCGGCAGCTTGACAAAGTGCGTTGTCCAGAAGCGGCTTCCCTCTGTAGCAAGGCCCGCCCTTTTGCGCCATATTGCGCCTCAGGCGTCCAGCTCAGAGTTGCCCGGCTTGCCAAAGGCTCCCCCTTTGGGGGAGCTGGCGCATCAGCGCCTGAGAGGGCTTTTCTTCGCGCTGTCCTCAATGCTCACGTCCAGACCCAGCTTTTCCAGCGCATGGAGTGACTGTTCGGCGTTGGAGGTGTGCTTTGCGGCGGTGCGGGGCTCGTAGGGGCCGATCGGCACCGCGACGCCTGACACCTGCGCGATGAGCTTTTTGATGAGACGCTGGCTGTCCTTGTTGACACGGATGAAGTCCCGGAAGGTCTTGCCGCCGTCGATGAGCACCCGTGTGCCATCGAAGTACGCCTTCGATTTGCGCAGATAGCTGTGAAGCATCGGGTCCTTCTCCTGTAAGAGCTTGACGACTTCGCTCCACTGCTCGAAGGGATTGATACCCTCTGCGGCCACCTTGCGGGGGCGGCTGAGAGCCGGGTCGGCGGTGTACTCCGGGGCAGGTGCTGCCGGCGAGACCGTTGCAGTGGGCTCCACCGGTCTCTCTTCCGGTACGGGCGGTACCGGCGCAGTGACCGGCGCAGTCGGCTCATCCCAGGGCAGGGGGGCCGACTCCGTCACCGGCGGCTCGTCGGGCGGTGGTGGAAGCTCTTCGTCTGCGGGCGCGGGGGACTCTGGAATATCCGGGACAGCGGCCTTCGGCTCTGCAGCGGGCGCAGGAGCAGGCTCCTTCTCCACTGCCGGTGCGGCCACAGGTTCCACGGGTGCAGCAGGTGTACTCATGAAAGGCTGCGGCGCAGGCTGGACCGGTGCCGAAACAAAGGGCCGGACAGCCGGTGCGGCAGGAGCGACAGTCTGCACAGGCATTGCCGCCACGGGGACAGCTGCGGCCTGCGGCGGCTCCGAGAGGGTGAAGAGGGCCAGTTCCAGCTCGATGCGCTGGTCACTGCCCCGGGTCATATGCTCAAGGGCGTTGCCCAGCGTACGGATGGCCCGGATGGCCTCCCGCTGGCCCAGCTGAGGGCCTTTTTCGAGGTACTGCTGTTCCTCTTCGGGGGAAACACCGGACAGCAGGCTCTGCCCGCCGGGCAGAGCCGCCAGCATCAGGGCGCGGTAGTGGGCGATGAGCTCTTCCGTCAGACGCTTCACATCCACCGACTGCTGCCGCAGTGCGGCCAGCTGAGCCAGCGCCGCTGCGCCGTCCTGCGCTTCCAGAGCATCCGAAATATGGAACAGGTAGCTCCGGTCGGTGACGCCCGCCATCCGGCGGACAACATCAGCATCGATTTTTGCGGTCACGCCGGCGCAGGTGTCGAGGATCGAGAGGGCGTCACGCATGGCACCGTCGGCCAGACGGGAGATCAGCTCTGCACCATCGGTCGTCAACTCTAAGCCCTCTTGGCCGGCGATATACTCGACCCGCTGGGCGATGTCTTCCGGCCCGATGCGGGTGAAATCGTACCGCTGGCAGCGGGAGAGGATGGTGGCCGGGACTTTCTGGATCTCCGTCGTGGCGAGGATGAAGATGACGTGGGCGGGCGGCTCTTCCAGCGTTTTCAGCAGAGCGTTGAAGGCCGCTGTGGACAGCATGTGTACCTCGTCGATGATGTATACCTTATAATGACAGGCACTGGGGGTGTAGGCTGTCTCATCACGCAGGTCGCGGATGTCGTCCACACCGTTGTTGGACGCGGCGTCCATCTCCACCACGTCGAGGATGCTGCCGTTGTCGATGCCCTTGCAGATCTCGCACTCGCCGCAGGGGTCGCCGTTATGGGGGTGGAGGCAGTTGACCGCCTTGGCGAAGATCTTCGCGCAGGTGGTCTTGCCTGTGCCGCGCACGCCGGTAAACAGGTAGGCGTGGCCTACGCGGCCCGACGCTACCTGATTGCGCAGCGCCGTGACGATGCCGCGCTGTGCGACGACATCCTCAAACCGCTGGGGTCTCCATTTGCGGTATAATGCGCGATACATCGGTACTTCCCTCCCGTCAGTAATAAAAAATCGGACAGCGCTGACGGGGTTTGACCCCCGCCTTGCGTAACTCGGCATACGGATGCAGGCTGACTGAAACGCACGGGGCGCGCCGCTTAAGGCTGCTTGGTTCCCCACCTGACCTGGTTCACTGCGGCTCCATCGTACAGGACCCGCATCCGTATGCCGAACCACGCAGCAGGCGCTGTCCGACAAGGCACACGATTCGTGTGCCTTAGTATTGTACCACAGTTCGGTGAGGAATGCAAGAGGGAGCTAAGGCTGCTCCCATCCGGCCCGCAAAAGCTCCAGTGCGTGTGTTTCAAGCCGGGAAACGTAACTCCGGCTTATTTGGAGCAGCTTTGCCGTTTCCAGCTGGGTCAGCGGCGGCTGGCCCGCCAGACCGTACCTTAATAATATGAGTTTCCGCTCCCGGGCGGGCAGTCCCTCGATGAGGCGGCGCAGGCGCTGGGCGTCGTCCTGTTTTTCGCAGCTGTCCTCCATGCAGAAGCCGTCCTGCAATACGTCGGCAAGGGTGAGGGCAGAGTCTTCCTTTCCGGCATCAAGAGTCTCCTGAAGCGAGAGGGTGGGGGCGTTCTTCCGCTCCCGCCGGAAGTGCATCCGGAGCTCGTTTTCAATGCACCGGCTGGCATAAGTGGAGAAGCGCGCCCGGCGGGTGGAGTCGAAGGTGTCTACGGCTTTCATCAGGCCAATGGTGCCCAAAGAACTGCTGTATCCGGCGCCTTTGCTGCATAAAAACGATGATACGACTGATTTTTGAAAAGATTGCATGAGATTTTATCAAAGTATTATTCTTTTGTGAATTTTAGCACTCTGTACTTGACAGTGCTAAAAATATGTGCTATAACTAGGCCGTGCTCAGGAGAGAGGGGCATGAGGGAGCCGCAAGGCTCCCGGGAAGACTCCGCTCCTGATGCACATCTCATAAATTTTTTACCCGACCCGAACGCCGGGATTGGAGGAATGATTTATGTTTATGCCGACTATTTTCCATGAAAACCTGTTCGATGATTTCTTTGACCCGTTCTGGAACGATGGTGCGCTGGAGCGTGCGATGAACCGTGAAGAGCGTGAGACCTTCGGCAAGCGCGGTGCAAACATGATGAAGACCGATGTGAAGCAGACCGCCGACGGTAGCTATGACGTTGCCGTTGACCTGCCCGGCTGCAAGAAGGAAGACGTTCAGATGGAGCTGAACGACGGCTACCTGACCATTCAGGCCGTCCGCAGCCACTCCAATGACGAGAAGGATAAAGAAGGCCGCTACCTGCGCCGCGAGACCTTCTCCGGCACCTGCGCCCGCAGCTTCTATGTGGGCGACGCCGTGAAGAAGGAGGACATCCACGCAAAGTTCGAGGATGGCATCCTGCACATCACGCTGCCCGCACCTCAGCAGCAGAAGGCTCTGCCTGTGAACCCGAACCTGATCGAAATTGAATAACTGTTATGTACCGGTGTAAAATACCGGTGCATAGGACTTGCCCCCGGAGAGCTGCCCAAAGGCTCTCCGGGGGCTTTTTGCGTTCCGGCATCTTTTCGGCAGGGAAAAGCATGGTGTGATCCGGATGGCATAGGTCAGGAGTCAGGCCCAGCTCCTTCATCGCCCGCATTCCCCACGGTATTCTCAGATACTTCATATCAAAATCTCCATTCCATTTTTACGATCTGCATTTTCATCCCATAGTCGCCGACTTTGGCGAGAAGGCGAAAGAATCCACTGCCGCTCTTGACAAAGAGTGGTTTTGTACTATGATTGTTGTACATACAACGATGCAGATACATCTTTTTAAGATAAGACCCGGAGGCTGTCTATGGATATTACCGATGAAAAATGAGAAGACCTTCCGCCCGGACCGGATATTCTCTTATTTCCGGGTCGAGTGGCTCCCGCTGGCTTTCGTGACCCTGTCGGGCCTCATCTATAACATCGGCCTGCTGGCCACCCCGTGGTTCGAGGGCCGTCTGGCCCAGTGCCTGGCGGACATCCTGGGCGGCAGCGAAACAGCGGCCCAAATGGCGCTGCTGGTTCTGGCCTATATCCTCGTCACCCTGTTGGTGCAGGCGTCGCGGTTCATCAAGCGCTTTTATGTCCGCCGCTTTGCCAACAACATCAACCGCCGGATGAAGGGCATCCTCTACGCCAATCTGGTGCGCCAGAGCCGGGCTTCGCTGGAAAAAGAGGGCGCCGGTGAGCTGATGACCAAGGCCATCTCCGATGTGGACGACTGCGTGGAAGGTATGCGCAAGTTCACCACCGAAGTCTTCGATACCGGCGTGGCGCTGGCGGGTCATGTGGTCATGCTGCTGGTGTACGACTGGCGGCTGGCTCTGCTGAGCCTGCTGTTCACGCCCTTCTCCTACGTCTGCGCGGCATGGATGAAAAAGCCGGTCCAGCGAGCCGGTGCGGCCTACAAAAAGGCGGCGGGCGCACTGAGTGCCGCCACCCTCGACCGCGCCCAGAACGCCGTGACTTACCGCATCTACGGCTGCGAAGACGCCCGCGCGGAGCGGTACGAAGAGGTACTGGATACCTACGAAAAGACGACGGTGAAGAACAACGTGTGGCAGTCGGCCCTGCCGCCGCTCTATCTGGCGGCGTCAGAGGCAGGCGTACTGTTCATTTTGTGGTTCGGCGCAAAGAATGTCCTCGGCACCGGCTGGCGTGTGTGGGACATCGCGGCCTTTACCACCTTCCTCTCCTGCTTCACCAAGCTGGTGGTCAAATCCTCCAAGGTGGCCAAGCTCTTCAACTCGGTGCAGAAGGCCGAGGTCTCCTGGAAGCGCATCAAGCCTCTGATGAAGTCGCCGGAGCAGCTGGACGCGCTGGATGTCCCGGCGGCGGAAGATGTGACCCTCAGGAACCTCTCCTTCGCCTACGGCGACACCCCCATCTTCTCGGGTCTGAGTCTCACAGCCCACCCCGGCGACATCATCGGTGTCACCGGCCCGGTGGCCTGCGGCAAATCCACCTTTGGCCGGGTCTTCCTCTGCGAGGCCCCCTATGAAGGCTCGGTGCAGTTTGGCAGAAAGGAGTTCTCCGCTCTGACCCCGCGTCAGATTTCGGCCACCGTCGGCTATCTGGGCCACGACCCGGAGCTGAGCGCCGACACGGTGCAGAACAATGTCCTCTGCGGCAGCAAGCAGGACGCCATGCTCTATCTCGCCGCTGCTGCGCTGAAAGGCGAGGTGCTGGCGATGGAGAACGGCCTCGATACCGTCATCGGCAGCAGCGGCACCCGTCTTTCCGGCGGACAGGCCCAGCGTCTGGCGCTGGCCCGGACGCTGGCCCATCCGCGCCCTGTCCTCATCCTCGATGACCCGTTCTCGGCCCTCGACCGGGACACGGAGGATACGGTCTTTGCCGACCTGCAGGAATATGCCAGGGATAAGGTCGTCTTTCTCATCTCGCACCGCCTGTACCACTTCCCGCAGATGCAGAAGATCGTCTTTGTGGATGGCGGAAAGACCACCGTCGGCACCCATGAGGAGCTGATGGCATCGGCCCCGGTCTACCGTCAGCTGTACGAAAGCCAGACAGGAGGGAAACAGCATGGAGAACAGGCGTAAAAATGGTGTGTCTGAGGCCATCCGGATGGCCTCCGTGGCCCACCGCCTTCTCACAGCGGGGACCGTCCTGTGTGCGGCGGCATCGGTGGCGGCGTCTCTGGTGCCGCCGCTGCTGCTGGCCCGCATCATCGACGGGCTGACGGCCGGACTTCCGCTGACATTCCCCGCGGTGCTTCTTTATTTCGGCAGTCTGGCGCTGGAAGGGATGCTCTCCTCGGCGCAGGAGAGCCTGCTGGTGCTCTTCGGCCAGAAAATGACCCACGCCCTGCGCTCCGAAATGTCCCGGAAGCTGACCAAGCTTCCCGCCAGCACGCTGGTGGGGCAGAACCCCGGCGAGGTGGCCGCACGCTTCTCGGGCGATGTGGATACAGTGGAGGCGCTGTTCACCTCCGGCATCATCAGCATGGCGGCGGACGCCTGCCGCATCCTCTCCATCATGGCGGTCATCGCCGTGAAGAATACCGGCCTTGCGCTGATTTTGCTGCTGGTGCTGCCGCTGTTCGCCGCGTTCACCCGCCATGTGCAGACGCGGATGCTGGCAGCTCAGCTGGATAACCGCCGGGCGGCCGCCGCTGTGTCCGGCCAGGTCCCGGAAACACTGCACAACATCCGCACCATCCGGGCTCTGGGTCTGGAAGACTACATGGAGCATCGCTATGACCGGTGCATCGGCGAAAGCTATGCCGCAATGGAGCGGACGAATTTTTACGATGCGATCTATTCGCCCGTCGTGCTGGTGCTGAATGCCGCCGTGGTCGGCATCGTCATGCTCCTCTCGGCTTCCGGCAATGCGGCTGTCCTGACGTTGTTCGGAATGTCGGTCGGCACCTCGGTGGCCGTCATCAACTACATTTCCCGCATCTTTGCGCCCATCGAGAGCCTTGGCATGGAGATACAGACCATCCAGTCGGCGATGGCGGGCGTCAAGCGCATCGACGCCTTCCTTGACCAGCCGGAACGCACCATCCCCAAGGAGCGGGAGACCTCTGCCCGGGGCGATGTGGTGCTCTCTCATGTGACCTTCGGTTACGGCGAAAAGCACGTCTTGAACGATTTTTCCATGACCGTCAAGCAGGGCGAGCAGGTGACGCTGGTGGGCCGGACGGGTGCCGGAAAGAGCACCGTCTTCAAGCTGCTGCTGGGACTTTATCACCCGGAAGCCGGGTCGGTGACCATCGGCGGCGTGGATGTGGCGGACATCACGGACGCCAGGCGCCGCACCTGCATCGGCTGTGTGGAGCAGCATTTTGCCCGTGTGCCGGGTACGGTGCTGGAACAGATCACGCTGGGCGACCCCGGCATCACCGAAGAGATGGCAAGGAACGCCGCGAAGCTTGCCGGTCTGGATGCCGCCATCCAGACTCTGCCGAACGGCTATGATACGGTGTGTACGGACGGGATGTTTTCGCAGGGCGAGTGGCAGCTTCTGTCCATCGCCCGCGCCGCAGCGGCAGACCCTGCCGTGCTGCTGCTGGACGAGATAACGGCCAACCTCGATGCTGAGACCGAGGCCCGTGTCCTTGAAGCGCTTCGCCGCGCGTCCGAAGGACGCACGGTGCTCTCCGTCTCCCACCGCATCTATGAGAACCTCGGCGGCCGGACGGTAGAGGTCAGGACGCAAAACGCATAAGAAAAAGTGAAAAATGAAACAAGAAAAAGCTTACTATCATCTGCCCGGACTGTTCGAGTTCTACGAGCTGTACCGGGAGTTCCTGCCCCTGTTCCGGGCGCACAGAGAATACTTTTATGACTGGTGCGACATCGGCTCCATCTACGGCGCACCGGCCGACTGCGTCTGGGGCGGGGGACGGGCTGGCTTCGGGGAGCATGACCCCAAAGAAGTCCTTGCCCTGACGCGGGAATACGGCATCTCGGCGCGGCTGACCTTCAGCAACTCACTCCTCCGGGAGGAACACCTTTCGGATAAAAAGTGCAACGCCCTCTGCGCCCTGTTTGAGCAGGAAAACCCGGTACAGAGCGGCGTCATCGTCCACTCGGAGCTGCTGCTGGACTACCTGAAAACGCACTATCCGCAGCTTTATTTCGTGTCCTCCACGACGAAAGTGCTGACAGAGTTTCAGCAGCTCCGGGCGGAGACGGCCCGGGAAGAGTTCCGCTATGTGGTGCCGGACTTCCGGCTGAACAAAGCCTTTGAAGCGCTGGACAGTCTGCCGCAGGCGCAGAAAGACAAGGTGGAATTTCTCTGCAACGAGTGCTGCTGGGTCGGATGCCGGGACAGAAAGCGCTGCTATGAGAATGTCAGCCGAAAAAATCTCGGCGAAGCCTGCCCTGACCACATCTGTCACGCACCGGGTGCGGAGGAGGGCTACCGCTTCTCGAAGGCGATGGAAAATCCGGGGTTTATCGGCATCAGGGACATTCAGGATGTGTATATGCCGATGGGATTTTCCAACTTCAAGATCGAGGGCCGGGGCCTGGGCAGTGCGCTGGTACTGGAATTTCTGCTCTACTACATGACAAAACCGGAATACCAGCTGCATGTCCGGGAGGCCATCTACCTGGACAATATGCTCGACCTGTTCTGAGGAGCCGCACGACGGCGGCGACGAGCCGGATGACACCGGGCAGAACGCCAAGAACGGCTATCGGAAAGGCGCGGGCTGATCAATAAAACAAGGGCTGCTGTACAACACGGTACAGCAGCCCTTTGCAGTTATTTCCGGCTCGTCAGCTTGTTCAAAAACATCACAGCCAGCACGATGACGCCGATGACCAGCACGATGCTCACCATCCCGATGACCATGATGGGCAGAGTCGTCATCCACGAAGTAAGATGCAGCATATCAGTCCCTCCTTTAGCTCAGCAGGGTCAGCAGCAGTCCGCCGGCGATGACAGAGGCTATCTGGCCCGAGACGTTGACACTGATGGAGTACATCAGCAGGAAATTCTGGTTGTCCTCCTCGAGGCCCAGCTTGTTGACGACGCGGCCGCTCATAGGGAAGGCAGAGATGCCGGCAGCACCGATCATGGGGTTGAGTTTTTTGCCCTCCGGGAGGAAGAGATTCACCAGCTTTGCGAACAGCACACCGCCGGCGGTGTCAAACACAAAGGCCACGAGGCCCAGCGCAAGGATGAGCAGAGTGTCGGGCCGCACGAACTTGTCGGCGGTCATCTGGCCGGCCACGGTCAGGCCCAGCACGATGGTGATGAGGTTTGCGAGGATGTTCTGCGCCGTTTCACTCAGGGTGTTCAGCACGCCGCATTCCCGCAGCAGGTTGCCGAACATCAGAAAGCCCACCAGTGCTACGCTGGCCGGAGCCACGAGCCCGGCGATGATGGTCACGACGATGGGGAACAAGATCTTGGTCAGCTGGCTGACACTGCCCTTCTGGTAGGGCATCCGGATGCGGCGTTCCTTCTGGGTGGTCAGCAGCTTGATGACCGGCGGCTGCACGATGGGGACCAGTGCCATGTAGCTGTAGGCCGCCACCATGATGGCACCAAGGTACTGGGAGTGCAGGACGTTGGCCACGAAGATGGCCGTGGGGCCGTCTGCCGCGCCGATGACGGCGATGGAAGCGGCGTCCTTCAAGTCGAAGAAGAAGCCCGCGAGGAAGAGGGTGAAGAAGATGCCGAACTGCGCCGCTGCGCCGAAGAGCATCAGCCACGGCTTCTCGAGCAGCGGGCCGAAGTCGATCATTGCACCGATGCCGATGAAGAGCAGCAGGGGGAACAGCTCGTTGGACATTCCGGCCTCAAACAGAGCCGAGATGGGGCCGACGGTGTCGCCCTGCGTGATAGCGCCCGATAAGGGCAGATTGACGAGGATGGCTCCGAAGCCCATGGGGAGAAGCAGGCTCGGCTCCATCTTTTTTGCGATGGCGAGGTAGATGAGCAGGGCACCGATGCCCCACATCACCACCATCTGCCAGGTCAGGTTCCCGAAATTGGAAAAGAGACTGGCGAATGCGTTCCAGAAATCCATGTCATTGCCTCCTTTGAAATCTGCGGCGCAATGACGAAAAAAGAGACTTCCGCCACAGCACCAATTACTGTGACAAAAGTCTCAAGCGAACACATGACATCGGGCATTTCTGCCGTGTTGACGTTGCCATGCAGCACTCCCATAAGGTGGAGCGCCCTTTACTCCCTTTTATCCATGATTATTAAACCAGAATATGCGAAGCCTGTCAAGAAATGTGCGGGACTTTTAGCTGAATCTTAGGGGAGGACTCTGAATATAGAGTGAAAAAAGAGGCTGAAGAGTACGAAAATGATTTTTGCACTTTATTCTTTCACAACGGCCGCCTTCTCGATGCCATAGCGGGCAAAGAGGGGGAGGGCCTCCGGCGGGACCGTCTCGCCGCTGACCACGATGGGGATGGCAGGCGGGCAGGAGACCGCCGGTGCGGCGCAGATGCGGCCCACGGCCTCGGCGGCAGGGATCATCTCCTGCGGTGCAAGGACAGCTTCCCGGATGGTGAAGCGGCGGGGCTGTGCCTCGAGCGCCCCGGCCAATGCCGCGAAAGCGGCAGGATCGTCAGTTGTAACAGAGACGTCGGCAGCAGGGGCCTCATCGCAGATGGCGTGCAGGGCCGTTTGCAGGCAGGCAAACTCTGCCGCAGAACTCTCGGCGGAAGGCATCAGCACGACGTAACGGGGGTCGGCATACTCGCACTCCACACCCCGCGCCCGCAGAGCCTGCGCCAGCTGCTGGCCGGAAAGAGCCAGCACGGAGGCGTCCAGCGTCAGCTTGAGGGGCTCACGGTGCGCCCCGGTGAGGGGGAGTGCCAGCCCGGGCCGGAGGGCATCCAGCTCCCGGCAGAGCATCCCCAGCCGCCAGCGGCAGATGTCCAGCTTCTCCCGGAAGCTGTCGGCCAGAACCGCGTTGGCGGCGTCCAGCGACTGCAAAATGAGATAAGAGGGGCTGGTGGAGCCAAAGAGGGCCAGCGCATTGCGCGCAGCGGCCTCGTCGGCCTGCACGGACGAACCAAGGTGCAGATACGCACCGCCCGTGAGGACGGGCAGGGTCTTGTGAGCCGAGTCACAGCAGAGGTCTGCGCCCAGCTGGATGGGGTGGCGGCTGCCCTCCTTCAAAAAGTGGAGATAGGCGCCGTGGGCGTTGTCCACCAGAAGGGGAAGGCCGTGGGCGTGGCAGACCGCCGACAGCCCCGCGACATCCTGCACGAAGCCCAGATAGTCCGGGCTGGTGAGGTAGACGCCGAAGGGCGTGCGGCCCTCGGCGGACAGCTCGTCCAGCGCAGAGGCAAGAGCTTCCGGCTCCACAGGGCAGGTGCAGAGCGCCCCGGCGGCGTCCGGCGCGGGCCAGAGCCACTGGATGTCGAAGTCCAGCAGAGCCGCCGCGTAAAGCAGTGCCTTGTGGGCGTTCCGCGCCGCCAGCAGGACAGGACGGCCTGCCTTTGCGGGCCGCATTTGGAGCGCAAGGTGGAGCATGGCCCGGATGCACTGGCTGCTGCCCTCGGTGCTGTAATAGGTGCGGGCAGTGCCGAAGAGCTGCGTGGCGTTGGCCTCGCTCTGAGCGATGATGCCCTCGGCTTCGTACAGCTCGTCTGCGCCCGCAATTTCGGTGATGTCCAGCTCTTCACAGCCCAGCGGGCCGCGGCCCTTGTGGCCCGGCATATGCATCCGGGCAGTGCGCTGCTGGGCGTAGCGACGGACAAAATCGACGACAGGAGTGTTCATGGCTTTATTCGCAGGCTTCGCCGTCTGCGCAGGCGTTGCAGGTGCCGCCCAGCTCGATGGGAACTTCAATGCCCTGAGCTGCCAGCTCCTGGTTCTCAGCAACTTTTATCATGATGGCGCACTCGACGCGCTTCTTGAACAGCTCACAGCCGTACTCGTAGACGCCGGTGATGCTGCCGGTGGCGTGGTAGGCGTTGGCTGCACAGCCGCCGGAGCAGTAGAGCTTGGCCCAGCAGTCCTTGCACTCGGGGCGGGCGTAGGCGTTGCAGTGCTTGAACTCATCCCGCACGGCGGTGTTGGTGACGCCCTTCCAGATGTCGCCCATCAGGTACTTGGGGTCGCCGACGAACTGGTGGCAGGGGTAGAGGTCGCCCCAGGGGGTGACGGCCATGTACTCGGTGCCGGAGCCGCAGCCGGAGATGCGCTTGTAGATGCAGGGGCCGCCGGTGAGGTCGATCATGTAATGGTAGAAGGTGAAGCCGCGGCCCTCGCGGTCGCGCTTGATCATCTCCTTAGCAAGGATCTCGTACTGCTCCTTCAGGATGGGCAGGTCCTCGGCGGTGAGGGCGCTGGGGTCGGTGGGCTTGGTGACGACCGGTTCCATGCTCAGCTCCGTGAAGCCGAGGTCGGCCATGTGGAAGATGTCGTTGGTGAAGTCGGTGTTGTAGTGGGTGTAGGTGCCGCGCATGTAATAGTTCTTGTCGCCGCGCTTTTTCACGAACTCCTGGAACTTCGGCACGATGGCGTCATAGCTGCCGTGGCCTGCGTAGTCCTTGCGGAAGCGGTCATGGACTTCCTTGCGGCCATCGAGGCTCAGCACGACATTGTGGCACTCCTTGTTGCAGAAGTCGATGACATCATCGTCGATGAGCATACCGTTGGTGGTCATGGTGAAGCGGAAGTTCTTGTTGTGGATCTTCTCCTGCTCGCGGCAGTAGGCGACGAGCTTTTTGACCATGTCGAAGTTCATCAGAGGCTCGCCGCCGAAGAAATCGACCTCGAGGTTGCGGCGGGTGCCGGAGTTCTCGATGAGGAAGTCCATAGCCCGCTTGCCCACCTCGAAGCTCATCAGGGCGCGGTCGCCCTGATAGCGGCCCTGCGAGGCGAAGCAGTAGGAGCAGTTGAGGTTGCAGGTGTGGGCGACGTGGAGGCAGAGCGCCTTGACCACGGTCTGGCGGTTCTTGAAGTCGAAGGCCATGTCTTTGTAGACGTCGGGAGCCCAAAGCTTGCCGGCGGCTTCCAGAGAGGTCACATCCTCGAGGCACTGGCGCAGGTCGGCCTCGGTGACGTCGGGGCGGTCGGCATACTTTGCCAGCATGGCGGCCACGATCTCGTCGGCAGAGTGCTCTTTGTACATCGCAATGACGTCGTAAGCCACGTCGTCCACGACGTGGACCGAGCCGCTGCAGCTGTCCAGCACGATGTTATATCCGTTCAGTTGATACTGATGTACCATTTCATTCTCCAATCTATAATTGCCATAAAAAAATGCCGCCCTGCAAAGGCGGCATAGGGTCTGCAATGATTACTTATTGCTGTTCTCGCACTTCTGGTTTGCGACGCCGCAGGAGGTCTTGCAGGCAGACTGGCAAGAAGTCTGGCACTCGCCGCAGCCGCCGGTCACGACGCTCTTGGTCAGGTCACGAGTAGCGATAGTCTTAATACGTTCCATAGTTGAAAACCTCTCTAAGCTCCAAAGTTTTGCATACAGCTCTCTGTATACAGTGTTATCTTTATGTATGATAACACGATGTGCGGATTCTGTCAAGATTTCGCGGGTAGGTTTTTATCCCAGCGGCTGATACTTTTTCAGGATGGTATGCAGTCCCAGCTCCCGGGCGCGGGAGAGCAGGTAGCGGTAGCGGCACAAAAGCGCCTGCCGCTCGTAGATGCGCTGCTCGATGAGGTCGGAGTCCACCTCGAGGTCGAACATCATCGCGTTCCGCTGCAGGCAGAACAGGCACTCTTTCAGCTCTTCTTCCAGCTCGGGGTGGTAGCGCTCGTGCTCGTTGTCGCGGGGGATGCGGGGCGAAAGCAGAGTCTGGGTGGTTTTGGATGGGGTTTGAAGCATAAGGCGTCCTCCTTTATTAACAAGTAGAAAATCAGGTACACCTTATTGTATGGTGCAGAACGTGCAGAAAATGCCGGTTCTGAGGTTAGAACAAATCAACCGTCGCTTCCGGGGATTCGGGGGCGGCGGTTGATTTGTTAGAAGATGCGGTTGGCGCGGTTCATGTACTCAAGCTCGCGCTTGGCGCAGGCATTCACATAGAGATTGATGTCAGAAGTGGTTTGTAGGTTAGCAATGCGGGCATTCAGTTCGACACCCTGCGACTGGATCCCAGTCAGTTGGTCAGATATGCGCTCGGAGTTGCGGATAAGCTGACCAACCTTGCAGTTGGATTCTTCGATAGCTTCATAAAGGTCCTGCTGGAGCTCTTTGATCTCATCCAAACGCTGGATGACCTGATCCAATTTCGAGATGATTCTGTCCAGACGGCATTCAGTGTCATATTTGTTGTATGCACCTTCATGGCCTTCCAGCTGAGTGCATACGCCAGTATCGAAGTAGCCGTACAAGGAACAGATAGGAACGAGACCCCAATATTTTTTATGGATAACGCCCTTGTTGTATAGCTTGTTCAAAGTGTCTACAGTCTTTTTGTGCGCATCTTTCAAAGTTTTGAGCTGGCCTTGAAGAAGCAGCTTTTTAGGACGCTCTCTTTCTACGCGGAGTCGGTCTTGTTCGACCGCCCGATTGTATGTGGCCATAGCAGTTTCATAAGATTTTTTGGATTGCTGTTTGGCAGCATAACGAGCGTCGGATTGATTGTTCCTTTCGACAAAGAAAACGATTATACCAGCGGCGAACAAAAATATTGCACAAGGGATAGCGAAAGACCTGGCAAGGTAGAAAATTAAAAGAATAGGAAAGAGAAGCAAGCCCATAATTCCCCAATCGGAATTGATGATGGCATCTGATACAGGTGCTAACAAAAGGAATATAAGTGCGCTGCCAAAGCACAACCATGTAAGTCCACTGATTTGGTAGTTGGAGTTTGCTTCGGTATAGACGGGCCTTGTGTACCGGTGAGCATCTGGCAGGCAGGAAAGTTGATACTCTAACGATGCGATAACTTGATTTTGAGTATAGACCTCTTTTTCTAGCTCCATTAACATTTTGAGATGCTCTTTGATTGCCGCAGCGTTCATTATGACACCATCCTTTTTACCTCTGATATTGTCCACTTTCGGGCTATATCAAAATAATACTCCACATATGGATAATTGTCAATATTCGGGCAATCCTTTACCATTTTATTTATAGATATAATCTGATTCGTTAGGAGTGGGATTGTCCGTGATTTCGTTTGAACCTCTTTGGAAAACAATGAAAATGCGTGGTATCTCCCAGTATAAACTGCTGAAGGATTATCACTTCAGCGCTGGACAGCTGAACCGACTGCGAAACAATCATAATGTCAACACCTATACCATTGACCAGCTCTGCAAGATTTTAGACTGCAAAATCGAAGACGTCGCCATCTATCTGGAAGAGGGAACTTCGGACATTGAAAAATAAACTTGACGGATTTTCGCGGATTTCTAAAAAAGTACAACTTTTTTCAAAAATCTGCTTGACAAAACGCTGAAAGGCGGCTATAATAGCACACGTTGACCGGCTCAATGCCGCGAAACACAACAGGATATTGGGGATTTGCATAGTGGTAGTGCGGTAGACTCTGACTCTACTTGTGGGAGTTCGATTCTCTCATCCCCAACCAGAAAGCCATCTGATTCGTTCAGATGGCTTTTTTGTTTTATCTCTCGGTGCGTTTTTGGGCCGGTGCGACACAAAGCTCTGATTTTTTCTCGCATGCCGGGGCTATACTGTTTCTTGATGCAACAGGGTATGCAACAGGGCAACACGGAAGATAGGAGCCACGCAAATGAGCATTTGGGACGCATTCGGCAAAGGACGGTATAAGGGCTTTTCCCGGGAGGCGGGGCAGCTGCTGGATAAGGCGGTGGAGCTGGCCGGAGGGCTGGGCTGCAAAAAGGCAGACACCGGCCACCTGCTGTGGGCGATGCTGCAAGCGGACGGTGGCCCGGCGGCCCGCTTTCTGGCCGGGAAGAACATCTCGGAGCTGGAAGTGCGGCGTCAGCTGTCCGCCGGGCGGGATGGTTCGGTCACCAGGCTTGCCCGGGGCGATATGGCGGCGGACCTGCGCCGGGCGATGGACTACGCCATCATTGGGGCGCAGAACGCCCACCTGAGCCGGGCCGAGCCGGAGCATCTGCTCTGCGCCATGCTGGAAGACACCGACTGCGCCGCCGGGGTCATGCTGGCATCCATGGGCGTCCAGCTCACCGAGGCGGTGCGGGAGTGCCGCCAACTTTCAGGGCAGTTCATCCTGCCGATCCAGCCGCGCTCGGCATCGTCGCTGCCGCGAGGGAGCCGGGCCAGCGACAAATACTGCCGCGATTTGACCCGCCGGGCGGCGGACGGCGAGCTGGACCCGGTGTTCTGCCGGGAGAAAGAGCTGGACCGGATGGTAGAGATCTTATGCCGCCGCCAGAAGAACAACCCCTGCCTTGTGGGGGAACCGGGCGTGGGCAAGACCGCGCTGGCCGAAGGGCTTGCCCAGCGCATCGCCGACAAGCAGGTACCCCGGATGCTCCAGGGGCGGCGTCTGCTGGCGCTGGACATGGCCAGCCTCGTGGCTGGTACGAAGTACCGCGGCGACTTCGAAGAGCGGTTCAAGAACCTGCTGGAAGAACTCGTCCGGGACGGCAGCGCCATCCTCTTCGTGGATGAGTTCCACACCATCGTCGGCGCCGGTGCGGCAGAGGGGGCTATCGACGCAGCCAGCATCTTAAAGCCGGTGCTGGCCCGGGGCGAACTGCAGCTCATCGGCGCGACGACGAATCAGGAGTTCCGCACCCACATCCAGAAGGACGCCGCCCTCGAGCGCCGCTTTGGCCGCGTCCAAATCGAAGAGCCTACGCCGAAGCAGGCCGTGGATATACTGGAAGGTCTGGCACCCCGCTACGAGCGGTATCACGGCGTCCGTCTGCCCAACGAAGCCCTGCGGGAAGCCGTGGAGCTCTCGGTGCGGTATCTGCCGGGGCGCTGTCTGCCGGATAAGGCCATCGACCTCGTGGACGAAGCCTGCGCGGCGGTGCGCATCCGGGCCGAGCGGGAAGGGGAGAAAGACCCCGTCCTCAGCCGGAAGGAAATTGCCCGGGTGGTGGCGCAGGCCAGCGGCGTCCCGGCAGAACGGGTGGGCGAAAAGGAGAGGGAGCGGCTGGCCCGCCTCGAAGAGCGCCTGAACGCCGAAGTCGTGGGCCAGAGCCGGGTGGTGCGCTGCGGTACGGTGCGCTGCATCAAATGCAGGGAGGATGATTCCC
>OLQH01000946.1_pt1 | contig 26784 bp, 26 predicted proteins | sample 1672671 | NCBI WGS metagenome assembly OLQH01 (sample SAMEA3136712, study PRJEB25190) | human gut metagenome
TTTGTATCAAGGAAATATCTCATTTTTGTTTTGTACTAATTAGATGCTAACATCACAGGAAGGAGAAATGAATCATGGGAAACTATTGGGATCCAAATAATTATACATTAGAAAATCAGTTATCAGATATGTTAAGAGGAAAAGATGTTGTTACTTGTGACGACGGAACAGTAATTAAGGGAGATGATAATCATGTAGATGTGTTCTGGCCAAGTAGTTCGGATAGAGGACATGGTCATGCTGGATTCGATTATGACGAAGATGGTGACGTGACAGACAGTGAAATCTATCACTACTAAAGGGAATGAACAAGAAGAATTTAGGAAGTAGGCTATGGAATCGCTGATTGGAGCTATATGATAGATTCACAGTGTCGAGTAAGTTTGACACTGTGAATTTAAAAATCTAAGCATTAGAGAATGTCTTAAAAATACTTTAGAGGAGAAAAAATGAATAAGGAAAAATCATATGAGAGAAAACTAAAAAAATTTAAAGAATTCGAAATGGATGAATTGAAAAAGATTACTATTCAGCAGCAGAAGGCAATGGTTAAATTGGCAGGCTTTATGAAAAAACAGGACAAAGTACTTACTACTATGGCAGGTATCCTGTCAGAGCAGGATCAACAGATCTGCGGAATGACCGAAACAATGAAAGCACAGGAACGTGCAGCCAAACGTTTCCTGGCGGAATACGAAAAGCTTCATCTTGAGAATACAACCGAAAGAAAGCTGATCGAAGCCATTATTGAAATGAGGGAAAACCTAAAGAAAGAGTGCATCTGGCTTGAAAAACAGGGGGAAGCGAATTCAAAAGGATATGAATCTCTCCAGATGTATAAAGATGATTGTACAGAAATTCTTGAGGAGATTGGAAGTGTTGAGATCACCGAAGGAACAGAAGAAATCGGACAGGCCTATAATTCGGAGCTCCACGAAGTAATTGAGACAATTCCATTTTCTGGCGAAGAAGGCATTTATAATGCGAAGAAAATCTGTAGAGTTTATTCAGACGGTTATCGCTGGAAAGACGAAAATAGAAGAATCAAAGTAGGAGTCGGAGTTTATCAATAAGGAGTGAGGCAACATGAAAAGAAGATACAATGGGGCAGTTGGAATTGATCTTGGAACCACAACGACAAGTCTGGCTGTATATGACGAAATTGCCCAGAAAGCAGAGTGTCTCTGCAATAAAGATGGAACACACACCCTTCCGTCCGTAGTCTGTTTCCAAGAATCAGGAGAATGTGTCATCGGCAAGATTGCCAAAGAGGAGTATCTGATCTATCCGGACCGCACCATGATAAACCCGAAGAAACTGCGTGGAAAGCAGGATAAATCATTCCTGATTGACGGAGAAATTGTCTATCCGGAAGATGCGGAACAATACATTCTGGAAGACGTGAGAAAGGCAGCAGAGAGTGAACTGGACCAGGAGATTAAAGAAGCCGTATTAGCAGTCCCTATCAGCTTTGGAGACACCGAACGAAGGGCAACAGTTAAGATTGCGGAAGCAGCAGGTATTCATGTGAAGGCGTTGATTGAGGAGCCGGTTGCGGGAATCTGTCATTACAGTTCACTTGACGATCTGAATGGAAAAGTCTGCATGGTCTTCGATCTTGGTGGTGGAACTCTTGATATCTCTGTAGTTTACGTTTCAAATCATCAGATCACAGTCCTTGCCGAAGTAGGAGAAATGCTTGGAGGAAGCGATTTTGATAAGGCAATTGAGAAATATATCAGAGAAAAATATTTAAGAGAGGTGATTCTCGAAGCAGATGAGGAAGCACAGCTTGCATCATCGGTAGAAAATGCCAAAATACGTCTCTCTCAAACAGAAAGCAAAAGCAGCCGTATCATGCTAATGACATCGGAAGGACGTAAATCAATCTCATTTTCCCTTGAGGAAATGAAAGAATGCACCAGTGGATTGATGAATCGCATTCGGGGAAAACTAGATGAAGTAGAACAGGAACTGGAGCAGGCAGACCAGCAGATGCTGGCAGAACTTGGAATGAAAAATGGTGTGAGTGCCGTGGATATCAGGGACATTTTCTTGGTCGGAGGAATGACAAAGATGCCTCAGATCAAGGCCTTGTTAGAGGACAAGGAACGTTTTCCTAACGCACGGATCCATGCCAAAAACCAGGAAGAAGCTGTTGCCTGCGGTGCAGCTGTGTACGCGAAGATGTTGGGAGAAGATGAGAATGCAGAGCTTTCTGTAGTTAAGGCATATCTTTCAAATAAACTGGTTCAGATCAGTACACACAGTTATGGTGCAAGAAGTCATGATTGCAAGAAAGATTGCGGCATGGTATTTAATCTAATTTTCAAGGGAAACAAGCTTCCGGTAACAGCAGGAAAAAGTTTTTACACACGCTATGAGAATCAGGAGAAAGTGACCTTCCCAATCTATGAAAATAATATGAGAGAGGAGAAACTGGAACCATCAGAAGCGAAAATGATTGGAGCGTGTACGCTGGAGATCCCGGAAGGATTGAAGCTGCCAAAAGACTCCGAAATCAAGGTGACTTTTCACCTGACAGAAAGTGGTATTCTTTCGGTGGAGGGCTTAGAGCCTGTGAGTGGAAAAACTGTAAATGCAAGTTGGGAGGTAAAATTATGAGCCAGTTTTTTAACCAGATGGTGATTACCTGCGACCGTGATGATAAAATGCAGTTCGCAGGAATTGAACAGAAGTTCAAGAGACCGATGATGATCCACAGTGCAGGAGCAGGCGATTCAATCCGCATTGCTCCGCCAGTCACAATGATGTTCCAGTCTACCGTTCAGAAGAGAGAGAAGAACGCAGCCTATGCGCAGGCGAAGAGAGAAGGATACGCTGTGTGCGGAGAGGAGGTGAAAGCTCCCATTGCTTTATGTCAGTTCTATCGATTTCAAAAAGAACTTACAGAGAAAGAACCATTTGTGATTACTGTGGATACAACAAGAAAGGCAACCGAAGTTGCCGAGCTGAGAACTACAAAATACATGACCAGTCTGGAACAGGCAGAGAGAATCAAATTCGGAACAGACGAACTGGTAGAAGGAATGAAACGTGCAATCTGTGCAAATATGTATGCACGCAAAGCTTCTGCTTATACACTCAAAATTCTGGAAGAACAGATTGAACAGAGTGCGAAAGACAGCTTATATTGCTTCATTCATACAAGAAAATCAAAGGCAAAAGTTGTTCTGACATCACCGGGTACAAATTATAAATATCAGTTCTCAATCCGCCGACAGGAATACACAGACCTTCTGAAGGAATCAATGGAGGAAGTTGTAGCAGTTGTGAAGCGTTATATTGTGCATCATCCTTATTGGACCAGAAAGAAATGCAAGTTGATTCTAAGCGGTGAACTCTACATCTCAGAAGATGCAATTCATATTCTCGAAGAAGAACTGGAAGAAGTAGATGAACTGTATGGTTATAAACTTCTTCATTACAAACCAAAAGAAGCTGCGGTTTTAGGAGGAACGCTTATCTGCAAAAAACTGCTGATTGATTACGGCAACTATGAAATCGGGGGAGAGATTTGCTGCGCATCGGAGAAGATGGGGGCAATCAGAAATCTTAATCAGACACAGAGGGAAGTCTACTATAAATTATTGGATGTACTTCTAACAGGAAAAGAAAAATTCCAGATGGATGATATAGAAGTACTTCCTTATGAGTCAATCAATATGCTGAAGAAAGATTTTCCACAAACAGAATTATTGCTGGAATACACTACGTCCTCTTATACAGATAAACTTTTTGTAACGCTTCATTATAAAGATAAAGGGCGGGAATTACTGAAAGAAGTGGAGTGTGTTGCGGATAAGATCCTAAAAGAATGTGTAAGAGAAGATCTCTCAGATGAGGAGGTATTCGAAAATATTTACAACTATATCTGTAAGCATTACCGCTATCAAACAGAGAAAGACAGTGAGGGAAATTTTCCGCCTGCTTCTTATACAATTGCAGCATTACTAGGGAGCGGTGTCTGCAAGGGATATTCATTAATTCTTATATATATTTTAGGTAAAATCCAGATCCCAGTTTCATACATAGTAGGAAGTGCAGGTACCAGTGCTTTTAACGGAGATAGTCTGCATGCATGGAATCTGCTGGAGTCTACAACCGGTGATGTTACACATGTCGATTTAACTTGGGATCTTGGTAATACTCATGTGAAGAAGTTTCAATATCACGGCGATGTAGCCATGCAGGCGCGCACACATTTTTGGCAGAAATCAGAGTATCCAGCGTGCAGCATTTAATCTGATAGAAGAGATTGGGATTGGATAATAATCTGGAAGAAAGGATGTGAAGCAGGATGACAATGACAATAGTTTTTGAGTTAATCACAATTATCTCACTTCTCGCGCTTACCGTGATTTTTTATCTTTCTGGTGAGACTAAGCGTGGTCCGTTTGACACACAGGCTGAAACAATGTGGACCATGAGAGCAAGACGGGTCGGACCGGCGAGATGGTGTCTGCGCTCCTTCTTCGCAAGAGGAAGTAGTGAAAAAATCCGACTAGAAGAGGGAACTTTGATTGTTGGGAACCGGCTCAGAGACGAGTGTTACATCGATGATACAGGCGAAAGAGTAAAGCTTTTTTTGAATATTCAGAGACAGAAGGTTTTGGTCAATGTACTGAAAGGAAGAGCCTATGTCGGTGGCGAATGTTGGGGGGCAGATGAGGATGTGGATGGAAGAATTGAGGTGAGAAGTGGAATGAAAATTGAGCTTAACGATGTGGAGCTGGAGTTTATCCGTGGAGGAGGTGGTTGTAATTGCTTGTTTTGATTACATACTTAATTTACAGTCTGGGCCTGTTTTTCTGGAGCTTATCTTCCATTCAATATGACAGTGCAGCACCAGCAATCCGTTATGGAGGAGCTCTTCTTCTGCTTGGAATCTTTCTGTGGATTATATCGATTCTGGATAAGAAAAAGATGATCCGTTCCGGTGTTACAATTATGGCAGTCTTTATCAACCTGGGGCTATCAGTAGCTTATAGATGTACAAGCGAAGAGGCACTGGTTTTGCGAATCAGTGACCTAAGAAATACTTATTCAGGGCAGACCTTGCTTATGATTGGTGCATTTCTCCTTATATACTGTATCGTCCGTTTTACGCGTATTTATAAGACGACGTTGTTTAATTTGGCAGCAGGAGTGAGTGTTCTGGTAGTAGCATTTGGTGCGAGACTGGGTACAAAGACGGGAGGCAGTTACCTGTATTTTGGAAATATCATGGTTTTCTCATGGGTGCTGTTCAGCTTTCCATTCATTGCGTCTTACTTACTTTCGAGAAAGGAAGACGCATACGTGGGAAGAAACGTGCAGAATCTTTCCTGGAATTTATTTATCCTTTTGGGTTACACCTTCATTCTTTATCTGGCGTCTATACTAAATAAAGAATTTGGTCTGGTATTTCTTATAGGGGCTACGACGTGCGTACTTTTCTATGTCCACTGTAGAAATACAAATACACTGGCAAAAATATTTTACACAGGAATCTGTGCAGCGGGTGCGCTGACTGCAGCTGAATTCGTTCCACACATTAGGGACAGAGTTCAGCTATGGTTCCACCCGGAGCTTGCCGATAGCGCTGAAATGAAAAGAAAAGCGGAAGCTGTTTTGTATCTGTTTAGATACTACAAAAAAAATATGGGCTGGTATGGAAGAGGGATCGGAACATTGAGCAGGAGCAGAGTTCCTACCCTCCGGTCAGATCACGTATTATTGACACTTATGAATGATTATTCCATCTTGCTTGTGGCGATGGTGCTTCTTCTTAGTGTATTGCTGATACGTTATTTACTGATCTCTCCGAAAGGAGTAGAAGCTTTTGACCGCTATTTGAACCTGGCCATTGCACTAACGATTGGGTTTGCGATTCTGCTCAACGTTGCAAGTGTTTTAGGAAGCTTTATTCAGGCAGGCATCAGCTTCCCCTGGATCTCTGCATCAGGTGGACAGTGTAATCTGATGTTCACGGCATTGCTTGCGGTAAAATGCGGTATTGCGACGAAAGGAGATGATATGACATGATCAAAATGAGGAAAAAACACCCGAACCGAATTCTTTTTCTTATGTTTCTTCTCTGTCTCTCACTGATCATTGGCCTCTTTGCTTACCGCGTAGGAACTGGCATATGTGAGACTGAAATGAGTGCCGGAGAGCCAACAATGTTAAGCAGGGAATACACACTTGGAACGATTGTAGATCGCAATCGTGAGTTCATTGTCAGTGGGGATGAGAAGGCTGGAGGTGTGATGTGGAGATCCTCCGAGACAATGACAGCGTTCAAGGATCTTCTTGGTCTGAACTTTGAGGAGACAATGGAATCAAGAACCAGCATTTTGATTAACGCACCATGGGTGTTTGGAGCAGAGGACAATCGTTTTACTTTGTATTCGCTGCTTCATCCGCAGAATAAAAGAGTAGGAGGCGATGCCAAAATTACAATTGACAGGAATCTGCAGGAATATATTTCATCGTACATTTTGAAGAAAGGCTACAACACAGATGATGTTTATGCAGTTGTGTCGGACTACAAAACAGGAGAACTTTTAGGTGTATATGGAAAAGCTTTTCTAACACTTTTAAGCCCAGGAAGTACTATGAAGCCGGTGATTGCGGCGAGTGTTCTGGATCTGGATCCGGACAAGAAGAATTTTACTTACGATTGCACCGAAGAGAATCATGTGTTCCAGACAGAAGGTGGTGCGTTTAGAATCGACTGTTCAGAGGGAGTCCATGGACAGATGAATATGGAAAATGCGATGGCGGTGTCATGTAATGGATATTTCATCTCGCTTTTACAGAGTGTGGACAAAAAGTCATTGTTGGAGAAGATGAAAGGCTTTGGGTTCGACACGGAAGTAATCTATCCGGAGTTTGATTATGCCGACCAGAAGTTCGCTTCAGGGGCTGCTTCAGAGAGTGATGACTACCTGATGGCAGCAATCGGGCAGGCTTCTGCAAAAACTACGGTACTTGGTATGCAGCTCTGTGCGTCGGCGTTACTCAATGGTGGATACCTTCAGTCGCCATATTGGATTAGTGCCAAAAGAGCGACAGCACAGGATAAGAATTGGACGGATATTGAAGTCAATCAGGAGGCAAGCCGCAGAGTCTGCAGTGAAGAAACAGCGGATTTTGTAGTAAAGGCAATGGAGGCAGTTACTGAGAAAGGAACTGGAAAGAACTTCAATTTTCCGGCAGATTCAGGATACCATTTCGCGGCGAAGACAGGTACAGCTCAGAAGGGCATTCTCTCAGAAGAGACAGGAGAAGAACTTTACAGTGTATGGACAACCGGTGGATTAGTTTCAGAAGATGATTCCGAAGCTGCGCCTTATGCAGTGACCGTCTGCCTTGACAACGTAAATGACAAAGAGATAACAAGCCAGCAAGCAGGTGAAATGGCAAAAGATATTTTACTCTTTCTGACAGAAAAATGTGAACAGTAGCTGATGTGGAGTCTTCTGTATGCAATCCTCCAGCTTAAGTTGTAATAATCAACAGAAGACTCCACAAAAAGGGAGGTTATGAAAGTTGAACAAAAGAAAAAACAAATTAATGTCAATGACATCCAAGATCTTTGAGCCACCGAAAAATAGAAACGCTTATATTCCGTACACTGACAGCGAGGGAAATATCCTGAAGGAAGAAGATATCCAATTTACAGATACGACAGGTTTTCGTGGTCGCAGATCCATGATATGGGACGAAGATGATGACGAGACCTATACAGTACTCTCAGATAACGTCGAGGCTGTCTATGACGATGCAGGAAACTTTCCGATTAGCTTGAAAACTACAGATAAGAACAGCAGAAATCTCCCAATTAAGATTTCTACTTACACAGGAGAAACTCTTGCAATTCATAGTGGCTCCTGTCCAGTAATTGATCTTATCTTTACGGGCCCGCCTGGTGCCGGAAAGACGGTTGCAGCGCTTATGGTGAATTCGAGTTTGTTCAAAGACTGTATCGCATCCAATGCGATGTGTTCTTTTTCAGACGATCTTCCGGTTGTGAGTCCAGCAAGCAAAAGATATAAAAAAATGGAAAGGAAGCTGTTTGCAGAAGGTCAGTTACCTCCGCCAACAGCGAAAGGGGAGCTTATTATACCTTACCAATACTATGTTACAGCGAAAATCAACGGAAAGAAAAGACACCGCATTTTTCGTGTACACGACGTTGACGGAGAATCCTGCCTGGCTGTTGACTGGAAGAATAAGATGCTTGCATGTACGCATTTTGTGCTTCTTTTACCAGCGGATGAACTGTTAAGTAAGACGGCAGGAAGAACCGCTTATTATGAACAGTGTTTGAATGAGTTACTTCCAAAACTCCGAGCCTTGAAATCGGATGATTACAAGTTAAAAATCGTAATCAGTAAGGCAGATCTGCTTGATCCGAAGGATTTTTATCTCGCAGGTGCGTTAGAAAATTCCGTTCGTATGAGCAATGGGAAGCTTCATAAGATAACACATAAGAAAGGCTTTGACGAAGAAGCGTACAACGATAGAAGTCAGTCTGTACAAGCGTTTTTGCAGGCGGAAGCACCCAATTTCTACTGGTCATTAGTTAACCAGGTGGACAAGAGTAAGCTTTCTTTTGGGCTGTTATCTACTCTTGGCTGCAGTCCGGACGAAGAAAACAACACATACGGAGAATTAGATCCGATGTTTGTTGATGAGTTAATCATTCCTTATCTGGCTGAAGAGGGGGTGTATCCATATAAAGTATCAGAAAATGAGGATGAAGAATACGAAGAAGACGAGGAGAAAGAAGAGATAGAGAAGAAGGGCTTTTGGGAAAGATTTCAGGAGAGCGACAAAGCGAAAAAGTTTTTGAAATCAATGGGACTGGATCTTGAAGATATAGATGACGAAGAGGAGGAAGAAGACGGAAAGACGAATAAGAAGGAGAAATACAAGTGGGAGGAGGTAAGCTGAGATGGATTCAGAAACAAGTAGTAAAATCGATTGGAATGCAAAGAGTTATATTGCAGACAGAGACCGGGCAAGAGGTGGGCTTGTCCTCACCCGGGCTCCGGCAGCACTGGGAGAACGTGCGAGAGAAGAACTGGAAGAAAACTGTCTGGAATTGATCAGCAAGGACGCAGAGCTCTGCATTCTCGTTTATCCGTTGAAAGATGGACAGTATGCAGTCTCCACGGCACAGAGAGTACAGGGAACGAAGAGAGAGCCAAGAAGGCATGATGTTGTACATGGCGTAATCTTAAACGAGAACGAGTTAGAGTTGTTTTGCGGAAATATTCTCGCGGAAGGTAAGGTGAAGGAATTCTTCTTTCCAGAGCAGATGAAAACGAAGGAAAAGCGCGCAGAGGATGATACAGTACAGATGGATGTGGTCCAGGAATGGGATGTCCAGAAACTGATTGACCAGATGGAGAGAGCACCGAAAGGCCATGCCCTGGAGGATTTTAAGAACAAAATGGATTTCCGCCAATTACAGAGTCTCTTCCATGCATTGAGGATGACATTCAAAGGGAATTATAAGATTCAGCTCCATGTAGAAGAGCAAAAGGAAGTCTTTCTGGCAGCGCTGATTCAGATGTCGGTCGCAGCGCGGCTGTCATTATCTTTCCTTTCAGGTGGTGAGACGACCGTATTCGAACCGAATATTCTGCTGGCAGAGGAAAATGAACTCGAATACATGGATCAGAATGTCTATGAGGGAATGACTTTCGATCAGCTTTTATCCCGCTTCAGACAAAGAAGAGGACCGAGATGGCAGAACGCGCCGGAGAGAGAAAAATGGCAGAAAGAACTGCTTGATCTGTGCGAGGATTACCTGAATGACGAATTATTAGAATACCAGCTCTATCAAAAAGTGGGACAGTTGAAGCGGAAAGACAGAGACTTGTTCTTACAGTTCCAGATGGAATTAAGAGTCATGCTGACCGGAATATGCGGAAAGAAGAAACATCAGAAGAGGTATATTGAGTTGGTTTACCTGGCATTTAAGAAAGATATCCGTGTTGAGGAATGCATGTCAGCAGAACTTACCCAGGCACCGTATGACTATGCGAAAATGATTGCATTTCTGCAGAAAAAGGCGGTGACGAAAACAGAAGAAAAAAGGCTTATGATGAAGATGCTGGAGACACCATTTAATGAGTGTCTTGGTGGAAATATGGAATGTACTGCGAGGCGGGCAGCGCGCAGGACAGTCAGAAATTATATCAGATGAAAACAAGAAAACAAATGATCAGAAACAAGGAGGAAATGAAAAATGGCAACAGTAGGTATCGATTTAGGAACTTATTTCAGTTCAGTAGCAGCGGTAACGACGGCAGATGGAAAAGCAGAGGTGATTATGAATAAAGATGGAACGAAAGCAACACATTCTGTAGTTTCGTTCCCGAGCGAGAAAGAAACGTTAGTAGGCAACATTGCATTCGAATCTTGTTTTTTGTATCCGAATGTAACTATTAAAGAAACAAAGCGGTTAATTGGAAGAGAAAAAACTGCCATTACCGTAAGAGGTACTTCTTACAGCCCGCAAGAGATCAGCGCCCTAATCTTAAAAAGCCTTTGTTCTGATGTTGAGCGCGATCTAGACCAGCCGGTAGATCAGGCAGTGATTACCGTCCCGGCAGCATTTGATAGTACACAGCGCGCGGCCACGATTGAAGCAGCGAAGCTGGCGGGAATTGGTAAAGTTCTTGGACTTGCGGAAGAACCCCTTGCAGCACTGGTTGCGAACGGTAATCTCTCTAGTTATGTCGGAAAGACTGTTGCGGTTGTTGACGTTGGAGGAGGCACTGCGGATGGATGTACGGTAAAAGTGGAGAAGGATGAGAATGGAAAGATTGTCCTGAACTGTATCTGCATCGTGGGTGACACTCATTTGGGAGGTGTTGATTTTGACCGCGCTTTGTATGAATATATTCTTAAAAAAGACTTTGCAGGAGTCAGCCTGAATGCAGAAGAGAAAATAGAACTTGAGGCTAAGGTTGAGATCGCCAAACGTAAACTCAGTGAAAAGCTGGAAGTTGAATTTAAGGTCATGGTTGGCGGTCAGAGACAGAAAATCCACCTTACAAGAAAGGAATTCGAAGAGGCTGTGGCAGGACCGCTTGAGCGTGTACAGAAATTCCTTGATGAGATGAAAGCTTATAAGATTCCAGATCGCGTGATTCTATGTGGTGGAACTACACGCATCCCTAAAATCGAAGCAATGATCAGAGAGACGTTTCAGGGCATTCCGGTAGGTGGTGAGAACAGAGAGCTTGCAGTGGCTGAAGGAGCAGCAATCCTTGCTCAGATGTATGCAAATGGCGCAGATCAGGCGGTATTTGATAAGACAAATATGGATGTGGGTAAAGGTGCTGGGAATACAGGGGATGACCAGACAGAAGACGGACAGACAGATAAAGGAGAAAATGGTTCAGGAGAGAACGGATCCGATCAAGATTCAACCCAGATGGATCTGATTCCAGTCAAATTGAACATGGTATGTAGTAGAAGTTATGGCATTGGGGCATTTGTCCACGCGGACAAAATCATGGTGTGCAATGTAATCTTCCGCAATGAAGCAGTTCCGACAGTAAGAGAGACCCATAGCTTTGTTACAAGTAAAGATGGTATGTCAGAGTGTGACTTTCCTATTTACGAGAGTACAGGAAATGAAAGATACGTGGAATTATCTGAGGCAGAAAAAATTGGCATGTGTACTCTGAAAATTAAAGGAAACCTTCCGAAAGGAACTCCTCTTTTTGTCAGGGTCGAAGCAGGAATTGATGGTGTTCTACACTTTACCGGAAGAGAAGAGTCAGGAAACACAGAGATTACAGCGGAATTCAAGACAAAAACTTTATTGACGGAGGAGGAACTGGAAACGGCAAAACAGGTAGTTGATGATGTCTATGCAAAGGTTGTTTAAAGGAGGTATTGCAGCAATGGATGCAATGGTACAGACAAAATTAGGGTTCTATTATGAGCAGCTAGATGATATTGACGAAGAATACATTTACAGGAAGATTGCAGGTGCAGTCTCAAAATATGAGAACGAAGTACAGATTGACTGTGAGCCGCATCAGCTGCGCAGAGTAATGAAAGCAATCAAATTTGACAACCCGGAGATCTTCTACTGGTTCCCGGAGAAGTCTGATTACAACGAAGAGAATGGAGTGCTGAAGCTGTCTTACACGACAGCTTCAGCAGAGGAAACCAAAGAGCTGCTTGAGAAGCTGAAAGCGAAGAAGAAGGAAGTGCTTGCAGAGATCAGAAAAATCAAAGAAACAAAAAAAAATGAGGTAACAGAAGATACACTGGATGAGATTCACAATTTATATGAATACCTTCTTGAAAATGTAGAGAATGCAGAGGAGGAATTGGAGAAACCAGAGTGCGCCCGCTCTATCTACGATGTGACTGGTGTGCTTCTCCAGGAAGGAAAGGGCAGAGCAGCTTGTCTTGGAATTGCCCTTGCAGTCAACTATATCTGTTCCAGTTTACATATTCCGTCAGTTCTAGTCACTGGAAAAGCGAAAATAGACGATTGTGATTATGTAGAAAGCTGGGCATGGAATCTCGTAAAGGTAGACGGTGAGTATTACCACGTCGATGTAGCAGCAGCTCTGGGACTTCCAAAAGATAAAAAATACAAGTACCTGCTGCTGGATGATGAAGAGATGAAAGAGCTGGGCGAAGAACGCAAGTGGTCAGAAGAGGTCTATCCGAAAGCGGGAATCAAAGAAGAATAAAATCTGATAGGATAATACCGTAAGGGGACATATACCGCGGTTGGGCATGGAAAACAAGATATAGGAGGTACAGAGAAATGTCATATATCAGTTATGTGGGAAAGCGAGACTATCTGACGGGGAAATTTCGTGTTATTGGAATGTCACAGGAGTTAAGCAAGGAGTTAAGGGATGAGCTTGAAGAGTTCTGTCTCGAATTGATCAGTAAGGATGCAGCAGGACCTTCCATTGCGATCAGTTCGCTGACAAATGGAAAATACATCATAGAGATGGCGAAACGAGTCGAGGAACCGAAGACACTTAAGGTTCATCATATCGTTCACGGACTGATCGTATCCTGGAGAGAATTGGAGATTATCACAGAAAAATATATTGCAGAGGGACGCGCAGAAGAACTGTTCTTTGCAGAGAGTGTAGACCTGGTGTGTCCGGAAAAATGGACGCCAGAGGTGGATTTTTCCGGAGAACTGGAAGGCGATGCAATGAAGAATTTTCTTAATGCAATGGACTATGAGGAGGTGGTTAGATTATCATTCGCGTTATACGAAGTGGGAAAGAAGGATCGCAAGATTCAGCTGATTGTTGAAGAAGAGAAGAAGCCGGTAGTATTTGCTGCATTGTTTAAACTTGCCCTGATGTCCGGTGCCGTTGCGTTATCGTTCCTGATGAACGGAGAGACCACCTCCGATTGTCCACATTTCCTGCTTACGGATCCACTTGATTTTATGGATTCCCAAAAGTATGAAAGAATGACGTTAGAGGAACTTGTCCAGAAGTATGGCAGACCACATTCTATCTTAGAAGACCATAACGAGGATATGCGCCGGGTGGACGATCTCGTGGATTTTTGCCAGCAATTTCTGGAGGATTGGACAATTAAAGACAGAGAGCTCTATCAACGTACAGGAAGCCTTCTGAGTCAGGACAAGAAGTTATACATACAGTTTATCAATCAATTAAAAAACATGCTTGAATCCGTGGGGTATAATCTTGGAGATACCGAAAGATATATCAAGCTTGTCTATCTTGCATTTAAGAAAGTTGAGACGTCAGGGGTGCAGGGATCTGAACTGGAAGCGGCAGGACCGTATGATTACACTCAGATGATTAATTTTTTGAGGGAGATTTCAGGCAAAAAAGACAAGGAATTTAAAAAACTGTTAAGTGCCATGTTACAGACACAAATGGAGTGTTGTCTTGGATCAAACCAGGCAGTAGAGATCCGCAAACCCATTGTTACGATGCTCCAGAGATGCATGTTCGGACCATACAAAGAAGACCTGGAAGAGTAGATGAAAATACCAGATAACATACGAAACGAAAGCGACTGGGTTCCAGTGAATTGGAAACCGGAATAGAGAAAGAGGTGTCAGGGATGCACAGATATACTATCGATGATATTGACAGTGGAACAGGATATGGAACAGAGGTTGAATTTGAGGCATTTTTAGATGTATTAAAGCGTGCAGATTTTAAGAGAATATTAAGCTATTGTAGAAATTATATTATACCGGATATCTTCTCCTGTCCCTATCCGAAAGACAGAAAGGAGGCAGAAAAGGTTCAGAAATATTTATCTGATATTTCTGAACTGTTTGGTTATTTACAGACAGAGGAAGTTGGAATTTCTCATTCTACAACAATGATCTGTATGAAGCAATATTTGAGTGAAAAATGGAACTATAGATATAAGGTAACTCTGGGGCAACTTGACCCAGCGAAGGAATTGCCGGAACTGGAGGAGGTCGGTTTTGAGACTGAATGGGAGCTGAATGGGTACGCGATTGATCCTGAAGTGACAGAAAATCTGGATATTTCAGATGAGGAAATCTGCGCTGAAGTGCTCAGCGAAGTGTTGAAAGTCAGAAGTCTATATGGAGGAGCGTGATTAAATGAAAAAGAGAAGCAAGTGGCTGCTAATGGGGGATATCCATGCAGATGTCGGCCCCATTGCGTACTTTTATTATCATAATAAAGAACGTCTGCAGTTAGATGATCCAAATCTGACGACGAGAATCATCTTACTCGGCGATGTGGGGGCGAATAACTTTGGGGATAGGAGTACAAACTGTCTGGAAACACAGAGTATGGCATTTAAGACAGCATTATCAAAGCTTCCCTTTACTTATATCTGCCTGCGTGGTAATCACGAGGCAAGGGTTTCACAGATGATGAAAAGGAATCCGGATGCCTGGGAAACGAAGGAGAAATATGGAGGGGCAATTTATGTAGAGAAAACATTCCCTAAGATTGAGTATTTAGAGGATGTTCCTGCAATTTACTATTTTAATGGCTATAAAACATTGTCCCTGCCAGGTGCATATTCTGTTGATAAAGAATACAGGCTGAAGCATGGGTGGCCATGGTATCAAGAAGAACAGCTTTCAGAAGAAGAGATGGACTTAGGCCGGACACTGGCAAGGGAGGATCCTTTTGATCTGGTGATATCACACACCTGCCCAATTACTTATGAGCCAAGAGATCTCTTTCTGCCGGGTATCGACCAGACCAGAATAGATAAAACAATGGAACGTTTTCTTGCGGAGATTGAGATGCAGCTGGCTTACAAGAGGTGGGCTTGGGGACACTTCCATTCAGACCGCTTGTGGCCGTTCGAAGGAAATAAAGAAAAGGTCATGCTGTATAATAATGTAGTTGATCTGGATAAGTTAATGAACATGTCCGGAAACGATTATTGGGATGATATTCTAGCGTGAGTAACTTGACTGTTGAATATTTTTGATGATTTCTGTAATAAAGAAGATAAAAAATTATTTTCAGTATGGAAGAGCGGAAAAAGCAGAAAAGCTGGAGTACCATTACTCCAGCTTTTCTGCTTTTTGTGTTAAATATATTCAGTTAAAATTAATCGATATATTTCAGCCATCCTTCCGGTGCTTCGATACGTCCCATCTGGATACCTGTCAGTGTATCGCGAAGTTTTGCGATTGTAGGTCCCATCTGTTCCATTCCACTAGGGAAGCAGATTTCTTCTCCGTGGTTGACAATCTTACCAACCGGTGAGATAACAGCGGCTGTTCCGCACAGACCACATTCAGCGAAGTCTTTTACTTCATCAAAGTAAACATCTCTTTCTTCTACTTTCAGTCCGAGATAATGTTCAGCAACATACATCAGAGAACGTCTTGTGATAGACGGAAGAATTGTTGTGGAGTGTGGTGTAACTACAGTGTTATCTTTTGTTACGAACAGGAAGTTTGCTCCACCTGTTTCCTCAACTTTTGTTCTTGTAGCGGAGTCAAGGTACATATTTTCATCAAAACCATTTGCGTGAGCTGTAACAATTGCGTGAAGGCTCATTGCATAGTTCAGTCCGGCTTTGATGTGTCCTGTTCCATGCGGTGCGGCGCGGTCAAAGTCTGATACGCACAGTGTCAGTGGTTTCACGCCGCCCTTGAAGTACGGTCCAACCGGAGTGGCAAATACACGGAACTGATAGTCAGTAGCCGGTTTTACACCGATTACGGGATTGATTCCGAACATATAAGGTCTGATATAAAGTGTTGCTCCCGTTCCGTAAGGTGGAACGTAAGCTTCATTTGCCTTTACTGTCTGAACAATAGCATCAACAAATTTATCTTCCGGGAAAGGCGGCATCTCAAGACGTTTCGCTGAGTCGACCATTCGCTTCGCATTGAGGTCCGGGCGGAAAGTGACAATGTGTCCATCCTCTGTTGTGTAAGCCTTCATTCCTTCAAATACTGTCTGTGCATACTGAAGAACTCCGGCACATTCATTCATGACGATGTTAGGATCTTCTGTGAGACCACCTTCATCCCATGCTCCATCTTTATAATTAGCTACAAAACGCTTATCTGTAGGGATATATCCGAATCCGATATTTTCCCAGTCAATGTTTTTTTTCTCCATTGTAGTAAATCCTCCATTCCTTTATGCGGCGAAAGACCGTATGATTTCTAATTAACGCTATTATAATACCGTCAATTGAAAAAATCAAGAGTGCGCTCTGTTTTTGAAAATGTTTTTACGGACATGTAATAGTCAGAATCTAAATCCTGCAACTAAATAGTTACAATAACTGTCTGATATCCGGCACGCTTCAACCGGCGTTCCATTTTTACAGCTTCGTCAAGCGTATCATATTCTCCGACCGTTACCCGGAATAAACCATCCCCTTCTGTCAAGACAGCAGGAAAATTCATTTCGGTTAATTCATTCAGGAGCCGTCGTGCATATCGTTCACTGCGGAAAGCCCCGGTCTGCACTGCATAGTGAGGGAGAGAAGAATCACTGCTGATTTCTCCGCTTTCTTCTAATGTATCAAGGATTCCCTCAGCAATCGCAAGCGCAATATCATCAAAGTTATCATCAAAGAGCCGGTTATCAGTGTCAGAGTTGATAAATCCGACTTCTACCAGAACCGCCGGCATCTGTGTACGGCGAAGAACGACCAGACCGGGGCGTTCTTTTACGCCGAGATTGATGAAGCCGAGAGCTTCCAGGCCTTCATTAATATTTTGAGCCATTGTGTACTTCAGACCGGATTTGTTGTAAACTAGAGATTCTACGCCGGATACGGTATTATCTGTTGGATAAGAATTACGGTGAATAGACAGAAAGAAGTCTGCACCGGCTGCATTTGCTTCCAATGCCTTCTGATAGGGAGATTCATAAATGTCTGTTGTACGTGTATAGAGCACATCGATTCCACGTTCCTGCAGCAGTTCTCCAATGGCAAGCGTTAAAGATAAGGTGTCATCCTTTTCCCGGCGGCCGTTATAGACAGCCCCGGGGTCACGACCGCCATGACCTGCATCAAGCATGATAGAATAAGACATATAATCACCTCATTATTTTGTGCTTCTATATATTATATGAAAGCGCGCATTGCCTGTGAAACGTCAAAAAATGCCGGCTGCGATAATGCAGCCGACATTTCAAAAAGTTCTATTCATGTGAGTGTTTGTCAGTTTCAGAAGGATCTGAATTCTCTTCATCCGCTTCTTCCTCTGTATCTGCTCTTTCAGGAAGATAAACATGTACCGTTTCTACGCGGTTCTTATCCAACTTCTCGACCACCAGACGAATTCCATCTTCAGTGACAACTTCATCACCCATCTGAGGTAAACGGTCCAGATGTTCGATGATCAGTCCTCCGAGAGAATCATAATCTTCAGAGTTAAGTTCTGTATGTAAGTGATCGTTCACATCATCAAGACTCATGGAGCCTTCGATAATATATTCATGATCAGAAATCTCTTTGATCAGTTCATCTTCATTCTCATCATATTCATCATGGATCTCACCAACAATCTCTTCCAGAATATCTTCCAAAGTGATGAGTCCTGCCATCTCACCGTACTCATCCAGAACAATTGCAATATTAAAAGTAGAATCTCTCATCTCTACAAGAAGTTCAGAGATATCTTTGAACTCATAAGTGAAATGAGGTTTTCTTAAGAAATCCCGGATATTGAACGGTGTATCATGATCGTAAAGAAGCAGATCCTTCATGTTAATAATACCGACAACATTATCCTGTGTCTCTTCGTAAACAGGAAGTCTTGTGAATTTGTCTTCACGGAAAATATCAATTAATTCATCGAAGGTACTATTGACATCAGCAAATGTAACATGTACGCGAGGAACCATAATGTCTTTCGCCTTGGCATCGCCAAGATCGAATACGTTGTAGATCATCTCTTTTTCATCAGACTCGATTACACCATCTTCATGGCTGACATCCACAATGGTACGAAGTTCTTCTTCTGTCATAGCTTTATTCGCCGCATCCGGATCTACGCGAAGGATCAGCATGATTCCGCGGGAAAACAAGTTAATGATGAAAATGACAGGAGTCATGACCGTCATGAAAAACTTGATGACCGGAATATAGCGAAGGGTAAGCTTCTCAGCGTTGATCGTTGCATAATTCTTCGGTGTAATCTCTCCAAATACAAGGATTGCCACTGTCAGAATCAGTGTAGCAATGCTGACCATGTATCCACCAAATGAATAGGCAAGGGTTGTAGCAAGAGAAGATGCTGAAACATTCACAATGTTATTACCAATCAGGATCGCACTGAGCATCTTCGCTGTGTGATTCTCTGTGATATCAAGAGCCAAAGCTGCCCGCTTGTTCCCACCGTCTGCGAGAGAGCGGAGTTTAATTTTATTCACTGACATCAGCGCAGTCTCGGTTGATGAAAAAAATGATGAAAACAATAGTAAAATTAACAGTATAATTAATAGGTACGTGTCACCTGCGTCCACTTTAAATATTCACTCCTTTGATTAAAAAATGTGCCTCCAAAGAGGCTTGGTTAATTTTAGATATACGCATTCATTATACATGGTTTATTAGTGTTTGGCAAGGCAATATACTTTACTTTATGAAGTGGGTGGTGTATGATGTTGATGACTGATAAGAATATTTAATACTATTATATAGAAGAAACGGAGTATAGATATGGAATTGTACAATAGATTGTGCACTATTACAAAACAGGAAAATGTAATGAAAGATGAGCCGATGAAGAAACATACAACATTTCGTATTGGTGGTCCGGCAGATTATTTCGTGACACCTGAATCAAGGGAAGAGATCCAGGCAATCGTTGAGTTATGCAAAAAAGAGGAAATCCCATATTCCGTGATCGGAAACGGAAGTAATCTTCTTGTTGGAGATAAGGGATATCGTGGCGTAATCCTTCAGATTTTTAAGAAAATGAATCAGATCAGGGTAGAAGAGAATAAAATTTATGCCGGAGCAGGCGCACTTCTGTCGAAGGTTGCGGCAACAGCACTGTCAGAATCTCTGACAGGCTTTGAGTTTGCAGCAGGAATTCCGGGAACATTAGGCGGAGCCGTTCGCATGAATGCAGGTGCATACGGTGGAGAGATGAAGCAGGTACTTGAGAGTGTGGAAGTGATGACAGCAGATGGAGAATTTCTCACGATCCCGGTAGAAGAGATGGGGCTTGCTTATCGGACAAGTGTGGTAGAACAGAAGAATTATATTGTTCTTGAAGCAGTGATTTCTCTTGAAAAAGGAAATCCGGAGAAGATCAAAGAAGTGATGGATGATCTGAAAGAAAAAAGAGTGACAAAGCAGCCATTAGAGTATGCAAGTGCAGGAAGTACATTTAAGCGTCCGGAAGGATATTTCGCAGGAAAACTGATTGAAGATGCAGGACTTCGCGGATTCAGGGTCGGAGATGCACAGGTCTCTGAAAAGCATTGCGGTTTCGTGATCAACAGAGGGAATGCAAGCGCAGCAGAGGTTATGGAACTGATGCGTCAGGTAGAAGATAAAGTAGAAGAAAATTCAGGAGTCCGTCTGGAAGCGGAAGTAAGAAGAATAGGAGAGTTTTGATATGCGTTTTGTTATCGTAACAGGGATGTCAGGAGCGGGAAAATCAACAGCACTTAAGATGCTTGAGGATATGGGATATTTCTGTGTGGACAATCTGCCGATCGCAATGTTTCCTGGATTTGTGCAGATGATTGAGAATTCAGAAACTTCAATGAAGAAAGTGGCACTGGGAGTCGATGTGCGAAGCGGACAGGATATTTCTGGATTAGAGAAAGACCTTGAGCAAATGGATGAAAAGGGAATCAAATATGAGATTCTGTTTCTGGACGCAAAGGATTCTGTACTTGTAAAGCGATACAAAGAAACGAGAAGACAGCACCCTCTGAGCGGGTCGGGACGTGTGGATACCGGTATTGCGAAAGAACGTGAGAAGACCGCATTTTTGAAGATGAAGGCAACGTATATTCTTGATACAAGTAAGATGCTGACAAGAGAACTGAAGATTGAACTTGAGAAGATTTTTGTGAAAGGTGAGAGTTTTTGCAACCTCTATATCACAGTAATGTCCTTTGGTTTTAAATACGGAATTCCGCAGGACGCAGACCTTGTATTCGATGTGCGTTTTCTTCCGAATCCGTACTATATTGATACATTGAAAGAAAAAACAGGAAATGACCCGGAAGTCCAGGATTATGTCATGCAGAATGACAAGGGACCGATTTTCCTTGAAAAATTAAAAGACATGGTTGAATTTCTGATTCCAAATTATATTTTGGAGGGAAAAAACCAGCTTGTGATCGCAATTGGATGTACCGGTGGGAAGCATAGATCTGTAACGCTGGCGAATGCGTTATATCACACGCTTGAGACAGAGGAAAGTTATGGCGTCCGTATTGAACATCGTGATATCGGGAAGGATAGTATCACAAAGAGAAAGTAAAAGGTGGAAAATATGTCATTTTCTGGAAAAGTGAAGGAAGAGCTTGCAAGGAACATCAGTTCAGCCAGACATTGCCAGATTGCGGAACTGACGGCTTTTATTGGCATGTGCGGGACGGTTGTAATCAATAGTTTTGACCGGTGCAGTATCAAGATTCGTACAGAAAACATTTTAGTTGCAAGAAAGGTCTTTACATTAATAGAAAAAACATTTAATATAATGAGTGATATTTCCGTTCGGAGAAATATAAAGAAGCAGACAGAGACCTATTCTGTTATCGTAAAAAAGCATGAAGATGCGATACGTATCTTACAGGCTACGAAGATGATAGGGGAACAGCAGGAGAATGCGGAAGAGTTGCATGCCGTGAATCCGATGATTGTCCAACAGGTTTGTTGTCGAAGAGCATTTCTCCGCGGAACGTTTCAGGCGTCCGGATCTATGAGTGATCCGAACAAGGCATATCATTTTGAGATTGTCTGTTCCACAGAAGAGATGGCACATCAGATCTGTGATCTGATCTGCAGTTTTTCTATGGACGCAAAGATCGTGCTCAGAAAAAAGTCGTATGTTGTTTACCTGAAAGAAGGAGCACAGATAGTAGATATTCTGAATATCATGGAGGCACATGTCTCATTAATGGAACTTGAGAATGTAAGAATTCTCAAGGAGATGAGAAATTCTGTGAACAGAAAAGTGAATTGTGAAACTGCCAATATTAATAAGACAGTATCAGCAGCAGTGAAACAGCTGGAAGATATTACATATTTGAGAGATCAGATAGGATTTGAGAATATACCGAAAGGATTAGTCGAGGCCGCTCTTGCCCGCCTCGAGCATCCGGAAGCAACATTGAAGGAACTGGGAGAATCCCTGAATCCTCCGGTTGGAAAATCGGGTATCAACCACAGACTGCGTAAGCTGAGTGAGATGGCAGACAAAGTTCGGCAAGAACAAGGAGGATTATTATGATTAAGACATCTGTTGTAGTGAAAGCAGACCCAGGGTTTGATGGACGGCCGATCGCCCTTCTCGTACAGGAAGCCAGCCAGTATGCGAGCAAAGTGTACATTCAGGTAGCCGAGAAGAACATCAATGCCAAGAGTATTATGGGTATGATGAGTCTGAATCTGATCGGAGGCGAGGAGATTACCGTTGTGACAGACGGCGAGGACGAGCAGAAAGCAGCTGAAGGCATTAAGACATTCTTTGCTAACGTATAATAACAATAAGATGGTAATTGAAGTCAGAGAGAGATAACCATGTGATTACAAATGAATATAGAGGGGCTGTACTTTGAAGAGGAGTACAGCCATCTTTTTCTATGGGGGAGAGTTTGCAGCTGATGTGAACACAAATGATTTTTGAATAAGGAGGTATTTGTTTATGAAAAGAATGCTATTTGTTTACAATCCGAATTCAGGAATGGGACTTCTGAAGCCGAAACTTTCAGATGTGATCGACACATTTGTGAAGGGCGGATATGAGGTGACAGTTTATCCTACACAAAGAAGTCAGGATGCTGTAAGAAAAGTCAGTGAGTACAAAGAAGAATATGATCTCGTGGCATGTAGTGGCGGAGATGGTACATTGGATGAAGTCGTGACCGGTATGATGATGCGAGAAAATAAGACGCCGATCGGATATATTCCGGCCGGAACAACGAATGATTTTGCAAGTAGTCTGCATATTTCCAAGAATATGCTGGAGGCCGCAGATACAATTGTAACAGGAACACCATTTTCCTTTGATATCGGTCAGTTTAACGATGACTACTTCGTATATATTGCAGCCTTTGGCATTTTCACAGACGTGTCATATGAGACGAAGCAGAGTATGAAGAATATTCTTGGTCATATGGCTTATATTCTGGAAGGAACCAAGAGACTGTTCAATATTCCGTCTTATAAGATCAAAGTCACACATGACGGAGAGACGATTGAAGATGAGTTTATCTTTGGAATGGTGACAAATTCACGCTCTGTAGGAGGATTCAAAAGAATCACAGGAGAAAATGTCATTTTTGATGATGGCGTTTTTGAGGTGACACTCTTTAAAACACCAAAGAATCCAGTCGAGTTGAACGAACTGATTGGGGCAGTTGTGATGCGTCAGATTAATTCGGACAGAATATACTCCTTCAAGAGTGGTGAAGTCCGTTTTGAATCTGTTGAGGCAATTCCATGGACTCTGGATGGAGAGTACGGCGGTACTCATGAAGAAGTTGTGATTCGGAATAAGAATCAGGCACTTCAGATCATGGTCAAGGAAGAAGCCGTAGAAGATCTGAGTGAACAGTTAGTGGAAGCAGATGAAGTCTGAACACATAATCTGAAATATTTTCAGTGATATTTTAGAAAATCACCTCTTTTTTGAATTTTAGGTTTATTGAACAATCGCGGAAAACCGCGTAAAATCAAGAAAAAACGGCAGTTTGAAAGAATAATAAAAATTTTTTCAAAAAAATTTAAAAAAGGGGTTGCATTTTCCGAAAGCCTGGTATATAATAACTATTGTCTTGTGGCGGTAACAAAAAAGACACAGACGAAAATGAATAAGGCTCCGTGGTCAAGCGGTCAAGACGCTAGCCTCTCACGCTGGAATCAGGGGTTCGATTCCCCTCGGAGTCACTTACTTGATTAGTGGGAAATCCTTGTAAAACAAGGGTTTTCTGCTTTTTTATTGCTCGGAAATAAAATTATGTTGCTGTCACGTTTTGTCACGTTTTTATTTTCCACATTTCTATATGTTGTGGTGACACTAGATTCTGGATTATCTCCTAAAGCATTTAAAATAGCTTTGTTTGTCTCTGTCTCGTCATTTGTATCAAACAGATAATTTTTTATTGTTGTTCGCTCGTCTGCATGTCCTGCGATTCTGCTTGCTGTTGTTATTGGAACTCCATTGTTTACTAAAGTTGAAACAAAGGTCTTTCTGATTCTGTGTGTTCCCTTTATAGGAATATTAATACAACGGTTACAAGCATCTTTGATTATGTTATAGAGTTTGTTTGGATTTATTAAATATCCATCTTTTACAAACAGGAAATCTTGATATGATTCACCAGTTTCTTTATTTATCCGCTGTATCTGTTTTATATACTCCTGCGCCTTTTGTGTTAGTGGAATATATCTGTCTCCTGCATCTGATTTAGTATATTCTACTGCATGGTATCCAGTGAGTTTAGGATTGTTTATATCTGATACGTCATAATCATCTATAATCTGTCTACAGATATGTAGCTTACCATTCTTTATATCTGAATTCTTAATAGCAAGTATTTCCCCTCTACGTGTTCCTAGTTCAAAATCAAGCATTATAGCAAGTATACACGTATTAGTCGGATTGTTTTGCAATCTGCGATTCATTTCATCAAGTAGTAATTGTTTTTCAGAATTGTTATATACTTCCTGTGTACTTGCTTTCTTCCTAGTTGGAATAATCTTCTTTCGATTTACTTCAACTCTGTATGGATTCTCATTTACTGAAATATATCTTGCGGATACCGCATAACCAAAAGTTTGTTTTAGGATTCCACACATATTGCAGAATGCTTTGTTTTTAATCTCTGATGTGTTCACTATGTTATTTAGGAAATCATCCACGTCAATAGGTGTGATGTCCTTATATGGTTTCTGAATGAAATCTGTATTTGTTTTGTAATACTTGTTCCAATCAATCATCATTCGCCTTATTGTTCCTGCACTAACTTTTTCTTTCTTATGTTCCATGAACTCATAGAATAGCTGTTCAAAAGTTGTCATATCCTTTCCAGTGGAACTCTGTTTTTCTTTTTCAATAAAGTAATCACATAATGCAGATTCTATTTCTTCTCTGGTTGTTTTCTTCCTACGGAACGCACCCCCTTTGATTGTTTTGTCTGGAATACGGAAATAATAGTAACTGTCTTTTCCAGTACCATAATGTTTTATGAAATGTCCGTACTTTGCTAAAATCTCCATTTTTTTCATGTTGTCTGTACTTTCCAGTACACCTGTTGTATTTATCATACTATTAGAACAACTAGAAACGCAAGCATCAACTTTGAAAAGTTCAGTAAAATCAAGTGTCATAATATATAAATCCTCTTATCTTATCTAAAATCTATCATTGTTTTGTTCTCCTTATCTGTTTGTTATGACAAGGTTGTTTGTTTCAATCTATATAACAAATAACTATTTGTTACATAGAACAAGCACAATTTGAAAACAATTTGTTACAAACAACCTTGTCATAGTGGCTATTCTGTTCTGTTTTACTGTAAAATATGTTCTGTTTTGAATGTTCTCTTGAAATTGTATAGTCAATTCAGACATTTTTTGTTTTGTGGTTTACGCTCATTTCTTGCATCAAAAGATATATAACACAATCTTCTGGCAATCTCTTTAAAACGCGCTTCAATGCCCTATGCAGTAGGAAATATGATACTTTATGCACTTGTTTAAAAGCATCTAATGAAATCTCATAGACTTCCTGTTCTGTGAATTTCTTTTTGTTTTCCATTTGTTCTCCCTCCCTTAACTTAATTCGTCCATGTACTGTAAAACATGATTGTAATTGACATAATACTTGTTACTGATCTTCACATATGGTATTTTATGTTCTTCTACGATTAATCTTCTTAACAACTGGTATGGAAGTTTTGTTTTATATGCCAGTTCATTAATACAGAGTAGTGGTGGACACTCTGGAAGTTCATTCATAACATAGTCCTTTCTTTGCTGTAAGCTCTTAAATCTTTTCGTTTGAGCTACACGTCTGGCGGTCTTTGTCAGTTCTTCTGATGGAATAGCTTTTTTCATATGTTATCCCTCCCTCATAGTATTTTTTAAATCATTTGATACTTGTTTTTGTATGTGTCGTAATTGGAATCCCTCCATGTACAACTTGCTTAGTTCTGATTGTTTTTGTTCTAACAATGGTTTAATGGATTGCTCATGTTTCACAATATCTGGATTTTTCGCATTCTCAACAATGACCTTTTTCTGTCTATCAGTAAAGTAATTGGAATACTGTGGAAGTGAGCAGAGTTTCTGTAATGCTATAGCCTGTACTCTTGTAGGCTCTTTGCACCAGTTTCCAATACGTCTACGGTCACTGTTCTCTTGTATGCCATTAGTATGTAACTGTGCCATGTATTCATACAGAACACCGTTGGACTCATATTCTAATTTCTTTAATTGTTCTGTGCTTTCCTCAACACGAATGGCTTTAATCTCTGCAATTTGTTTTTGTCTTATTTCCATCTGTTTGTCATTGGCTTCAAGTAACTCTGTTACCTTGTTATCAAGCATCTTCCGCAGTTTATAAACATCTATCTCGTTTACTCCGCCTTCATTTGAAAACACATTCAGCAGATTCCGTGTGGCAATGTATTGTTTTGATGTTTTCATGTCTGATATTGCATGAAATAGATTGTTATACATTCTAACCAGTCTTTCTTGCTGTCGTTCCATCTCTGCTATTGTTTTAGTGTTCGGTCTATTATTTGAATTAAAATACATTCTTAAATTCTCCTTTCATATTATGCCCCTGTGGCTTTGTATTTACGCCATTTAAGGCTTTTATGTGTATTGGTATACATTTCTCTATGGTTTATATATCTCTGCGCCCCAAGGGTCATTGTCATCATTATCTATGTTGTCTGTGAGCGTTTCTGTTATTTCGTTGTTTATATCATTTACATTTATGTTCTGTCTCGGCTCTACGATCTGTAGAGTTATCTTTGTTTGTTTGTTATGTTCTGCATTGTTTATTGTAAAATATAAATGTAGAAAGTTGCAGACGAAAAATGTAGGTCGTTG
>OLQH01000948.1_pt1 | contig 26761 bp, 25 predicted proteins | sample 1672671 | NCBI WGS metagenome assembly OLQH01 (sample SAMEA3136712, study PRJEB25190) | human gut metagenome
TTTTCATATTCTATCCTGAATTTGTCAGAGATGGTAACAGATACAGACAAAACGAATTGGGGGCCAGCAGTCCTTCCTGCATATGGACTGCGGACGAAATGAAAAGGAGGAAAAAGGATGTATAAGAAAATGAAGCACTGGGCCGCTTCTACGCTGGCCGTGATCATGTCCTTCGCCATGTTAAGTGGCTGCGGTGTACAATCTGCCGCTCCATCCTCTGATGCGGGTACGTCTTCACCAGAAACAGAAACAACCGCATCGACAAGCTCTGACGGGGGAAACGTTGCAACAGAAGAGGTACAGACGGTACGGATGTGGACATTCCTGGATCCGAATGCCGATGACGGCCGCGGCCAGGCGCTCAGACAGATTATTGACACTTTTGAAGCGGAAAATCCAAATATCAAAATTGTTGTAGAACCACAAGATTGGGAACAGATGACACCCAAGTTCTTCGCTGCGCATGCTGCAGGAAATGCCCCGGACATCATCTGGTGTATCATGGATGAAATGGGTGCAGCATTGGATCTGGGGGCCCTGGAACCGTTGGAAAATCTTTTCTTAAAGGATTGGACAGAAGAAGAGATTGCTGATATTGACGACTCTTTCTTCAATTTCGGCGTCCGTGATGGAAAACATTATCAGATAACGCACTCCAGAAACTATATGGCGCTTTACTATCGTGCGGATTTATTTGAAGAAAAGGGATTGTCCGTTCCCAAAACTTGGGATGAGTTTATTGAAGTCTGCCAGGCACTAACAGAGGTAGATGAAGAAACAGGTATCCAGCGCTATGGGTTCGGCCAGGCATTCAATGTGGATAAAGTGGATCCACAGATCATGACAACACGGCTCCTTGAATCTCAAGGCAATCTCTTCACCGACGATGGGAAAGCGAATTGGGCCAATGAGGCAGGTCAAGAAGCGCTTCAATTCCAGTTAGACTGCATCACGGAATATGGAATCACCCCGGAAGCTGCTGTAAACCTAACAGGGGAAGAGTTATTCACTGAATTTGCAGCAGGAAAATATGCCATCATTTCCGGTGGCGCTGTGCGCGTTCCCACTGTACGAGCAGATGTACCCTTTGATCCGAGCGCTGTGCAGCTCATGCTGTATCCTTCTGTGGATGGGAACAGCAATGCTCCCAGTACAATTAACGGCTGGTGCGTCGGCGGTTGGTCCGGCAGCCAAGTAAAAGAAGCGGCAGGTAAATTTGTCGAGGCAATGATGTCTCCTGAAGCTGATGAATTATGGGTAACTCTTGGAGGACAGCTCGCCATTCGCAAATCCACCATGGAAAAGCTCGGCGATTTCTATCAAGATCCGAATAATCAGTATCTGACCATTGTTGCAGATGGAATTGCCAATGCCGGTTGGCCGCAGCCCACAGATTATCCTGTAAGTTCCTGGAAGAATGATTTAAACCGTGCCGCCCAAATGGTTATGGTGGATGGTGCCTCTATCCCGGACGCGTTGTCAAGTGTTGCTGAAGATTTCAATACACGCAACAGTGAATAACCTGGCTCGATGCACACGGTAATAAAGGCGTTCGATCTTTCATACGAACGCCTTTATACTTATTTTGTTTTATAAACGGGTTATGGTCGCTGCGTACATGTAGCTGCATGTGCTGCTTCCCAACACAACGCCTCGGAAAGGAATACGATATTATGAAATCCAAAAAAAGAATGCACAACCTTCTGGGCGTATTTCTTATACTGCCCGGCATGTTCCTCATCATCATGATTCTTGTAATCCCTCTATTTTGTACCTTTTACAGCAGCTTCTTCCGTTTGGATCATCTTCAGAACGGAGGATTTGTGGGATTCCGGAATTATGCTGTATTAATTGAGGATCCCGCCATATGGTCTTCTCTAGGCATCACCATTCTTATCACCTTGGTATCTACAGGCATTTCCATGCTCCTGGGGCTGGTGTTTGCCCTCTGGATAGACCGGCGTACGGGTATTGTCGCTTATCTGATTCAGCTGATCGGACTGCTTCCCTGGGTTATCTCCATGATGGTAGGAACTGTTTTATGGCGTTGGATCTTAAATGGGGACACAGGCCTGTTCAATTATTTTTTACGCTGTCTTCATATCGCTCCGGTCGCCATATTTGAAAACAAAACAGCATCCATTGTTACCCTCATTTTGGTCATGGCCTGGCGGACAATCGGCTATTCCATGGTCATGATTTTGGCCGGCCTAAAGGGCGTGGATAAAGGGCTGATTGAAGCCGCTCGAGTGGATGGTTCCAGTCCCTGGCAAACGCTCATACACGTCAAATTGCCTCTGATCAAAACACCTGTATTGCTTTCCACAATTGTATTGACCATGAGCAACTTTAATAACAATACCGTCCCTCTGATCCTGACCGGAGGAGGCCCAGGCACTGCCACAAATGTAATTTCACTGGAATTATATCGCATGGGTTTTACCTACTACAAGTTTGGAGAGGCTTCCGCTCTATCTTTTCTTGTGTTTCTTATCAATATTGTATTTGTGGTTCTATATGTGAGGTTGATTAAATATGACATTTAGAAAGAAAAAAGCATTAAGCCAGGATGTGGCACGTCATGCCTCTCTTCCAGAAATTATATTGCTGCTTCTTATGCTTTTCCTTAATTCAACTCCTATTCTTTGGGGATTGATTACATCCGTCAAAACACGGAGGGAAATCCTGGTTTATCCGCCTAAATTCATTCATTTCACCTGGAGTCCGGAACATTATATCAACGTATTTGAAAATGGATTAGGCATAGGCATGAGAAACAGCCTTCTTTATTCTGGCTGTACAATTTTACTGGGCCTGGTACTAGGATTGGCAGCCGCATATGGCTTTGAACGATATCATTTCCCATTTAAAAAGGTGCTGTTTTATATTGTTATCGCAGGAATCCCTCTATCCATCGGCAGTGCTGCCATGCTGATCCCCAATTATCTGTATATGATGCAGTTGGGACTGACCAATAAATGGTATACATTAATCCTGCTATATACAGCTTACAATCTTCCTATGGCAATTTGGATCATGAAAGGAGGCATTGAAGCCATTCCCCTGGAAATCGAAGATGCAGCCCTGATCGATGGATGCAGCCGCGCTTATATAATTACCCGGTTGATCCCCCGGCTGTGCCTGCCGTCAATCGCCTCCGCCGCGCTCTTTCTGTTTATTGGTGCCTGGAATGAATTCATCACCGCAGCTGTTATGATTGATTCCCCTGAACTGCGTTCCATTCAGCTGGTTATCTATTATTTCAGAGGCTTTTTCGGTACGGACTGGGGCGCTCTGATGGCATCCGCAATGATTGCAGTTCTGCCAATCCTAGTGGTCTTCACTGTTTTAGGGAAATTAATGGTCTCCGGGCTGACTCAGGGCGCCGTAAAGGGATAAACATATCAATATTGCGCACGAGCGCAACCGAGAAATGAGGTACATTATGCATAAAAAATATGAACAAACAGTTGCTTGCGAGGTAGCTGTATTTGGAGGTGGCGTTAGCGGCGTAGCAGCGGCGGTAGCTGCAGCGCGCCAGGGTGCACGCGTACTTCTGATAGAACGCGAAGATTTTCTCGGCGGAGCCGCTGTATCCGGTTTAGGGCTTCTTGGATTTCAGGATCGCAAAGGCAATCCGATTATCGGCGGCATTGCCCAGGAAATCGTTGATCGTCTGTATGAACTGCATGGTTCCTTGGGGCACAATCCCTGTCCTATATTGAATAGTCTGACACCTATCAATGCTGCTCTGATGCGCCTTCTGTTTTTTCAACTATGTGAAGAAGCGGGAGTGATGCTTTTACTGGGCTGTCTTCCTGTAGAAGTCACTATACAAGCAGATCGCATCCATCAGGTATCTGTCTGTGGCAAAGGCTGTCTTTTTTCGATAGAAGCGCAGGTGTTCATTGATGCAACCGGAGATGGAGATCTATGTGCGCTAGCCCAACTCCCCTTTGAAAAAGGTGAACCTGACGGGGAACTGCAGCCTGCATCTTTGATTTTCGCAGTATCCGGAATAAATAAGGAACAATTACTAAAGTATGTGGAAGAACATCCTGAAGAAGTGGAGACTCCTGAAGGGTATGAAATGACCTTAGAGCCATCTTTCTTCCGAACAGTGGACGGTTATAACCTTCTTGGATTGGAAAAATGCATAAAAGAAGCCAAATTAAATGGTGATTACAGAAACATTCCGCGGGATCAGTTTTCACTTATCACACATCCCAACGATGACACCACGATCATTAATAACACCCGTCTTATTCATTTTGATGGAACCGATTTAAAACAGCTGTCAGATGGAACACTGGAAGCCTTTCGACAGGTAGAAGAGCTGGTTCACTTCATGCCCCGATACCTTCCCGGATATGCGCACTGCTCCCTTTCCTTCATCGCTCCCACCCTGGGAATCCGGGAAAGCCGCCACTTTCTTGGGCGCCGGAGACTGCTTCATACGGACGTCTATTCCGGGCTCATCCCTGCAGATACAGTGGCGTTGTGCGGTTATAATGTGGATATCCATCATGGACGGGATAAGAACAGTGAACTCTATATCGTTCAGCAGGCCTATGGAATCCCATATGGCTGTATGCTGCCCGAACAGCTGAAGGGACTGCTCTTTACCGGAAGGCTTATCTGCACAGATCGGATTGCATTCGGTTCCTGCCGTATCATGAGCACCTGCCTGGCATTAGGACAGGCTGCGGGAACTGCCGCAGCGCTTTGTATACAGGAAAAATGCTCACCTGATGAAATACAGACGGAGAGTTTATGTAATCTCTTAAAGCAAAACGGAGCGATATTGACCATATCACAAGAGGAGGACATCGATGCTTATACAGAAACTGCAGTATGATACCGTATGTGTGGGCGGCGGGATCTCCGGCGTGTTTGCAGCCGTATCGTCAGCCAGGATGGGCGCCAGAACTCTTCTGCTGGAACGTTCTGGATTTCTGGGCGGCTCTGCTTCCCTTGGCTTACCTCTCCGCGGAATACCCGCCGAGCGAACCGCATTGCTTCAGGAATTTCTTTCCTTATTGGCAAAGCTTGACGGTACAGGCAGCTCCATAGAAGATTCTGTCATCGCCGTCAATGGGGAAACCGTAAAACTAGCTCTTTCTCACCTTTGTCGCGAAAACCATGTGGATGTTCTGTTATATACAGAAGCGCGTGAAGTACAGATACGCAATCATCGCGTCCAAGGACTCACAGCTTTTGGAAAAAATGCAAATCTTCAGATACAGGCGCCCATTCTTGTGGATGCCAGCGGAACCGGAGATTTGCTCCGTAATGCGGGAGCCCTTTTACGCGATCAGCCACTGCGCGCCTACGCATCTGCTGTCCTGACCGGCTTAGATCCTGCACAGCTATGCAGATCATGGAAGCAAGCATTTGTTCAGGATGGTTTCGTCCAAAGCAAACCCGGCACACAATATTATGGCCCCCTTCTGAACGGATGGCCCGTCTGTACCATTACCATTTGTGTGGAGCCCAAGCGCTGTCTTGTACAGTTTCCGATCACGAATACGGTGGATCCGGCGAATCCTCGTTCCCGTACCCGTGCTATTGCCGACGTTCATCTGCAGGTCTATGAACTGCTGAAACGCCTGAGCAAAGAGCCCTCATTTGAATCCGTCCGGATCTCTTCCATCCCCTCTTGGTTATTCCTCTATGGCGCACCTTCGGCAAAGCGGGCTTCCGGTCGTGCTTCTTCGGCCGCCTCATTTCCTTCTGAAGAGACAGTGGCCACAGCCATAACGGAAACAGGCCAGGAATTATCTTTTCAAATTACAGATTTACTCCTACAGCAACCGGATGGTCTGCTTATCTGTGGCGCTCTGGCGGAATACGGTCTCTGTCCGGACACCGGCAATGCAGGCGCTGCGTTCTCCACAGGAGAAGCGGTTGGAATCTGCGGAGCCTTGGCTGCTCTGAATTGCTGTCAGCCCTCTGAGATCCATGCATCAGCAATACGGAATGCGGCAGGGCTGTAACCATATGTAATTACTTTAGCAAAGGAGGTATGATTTATGCATTCCAAAATAAAAATGGCCATTATAGGTGCAGGTACATGGGGACTAAACCATGCAAGGATCTATGAAGCGCATCCATTCGCTGAAACAGTCGCCATTTGTGACACCAATCTGCAACGGGCGCGTACGGCCGCACAGGAATTGAACATTCCTCAAGTCTATCAGGATTTTCGGGAAATGCTGGAAAAAAGCGGCTGTGATGCAGTCGCAATCGTCACACCTGACTATCTTCACGCCGAAATTGCAATCGCCTGTGCAGAAGCCAAGAAAGCGATGTTGATAGAAAAACCTCTGGCCACCACCCAGGAAGATGTAACGCGCATGGTCGATGCTATTCAAAAGAATCATGTTCGCGTCATGGTTGATTTCCATAACCGTTGGTCTCCTCCGTTTCATGCAGCGTATCTCTCCGCACGTTCAGGGGAACTCGGAGAACTCTACAGCGGCTACTTCCGCCTTAATGATATCAAATGGGTTGCTACCGATCTGCTTCCCTGGGCAGCCAACTCTTCCATCCTTTGGTTTCTGGGCAGCCATAGTCTGGATACCCTTCGATGGCTCTTCCAGTCTGAGGTCAAACGTGTCTACAGCGTAAGCCGTTCCGGCGTCCTTCAGAAGATGGGGGTGGACACAGTGGATGAATACCTGACCACTCTGGAATTTGAAAATGGCGCAATCGCCCACATGGAAAATGGATGGATCAGTCCGAACGCGAATCCTTGCGTGAACGATATTAAATGTAACCTGCTCGGCACCAAAGGGATGATCTCCATCGATGCTTCCAACCATAACATGATTCAAAAGTATACGGATGATAAGGTGGAAGTTCCGGATGTAATCGTGCAAAATCACATTTGGGGGCAGCCCAAGGGATTTGCTTTTGAAAGCATCAGAAGTTTTGTGGACTGCCTATATGCAGATAAGGAGTTCCCTCTCACCCTATATGATGCGGCTAACACCTCTCTGACGATCCTGGCAATCATGGAATCCGCCAAAAACCGAATGCCTATAGAAGTGAAAGGACTCTATCCGAAACCTTAATAATAAACAATGGTGCGATGACCAAGCCTTACAGCATAAGCCATCGCACCACGCTTCCCATACCCCAAGAAAAAAGCAAGAGGCCCTGCACTGGTTTTCATTCCCAGTGCAGCACCTCTCGCCTATTAATTAAAATTTCTTCAATTCCTCAAGCCAATCCTCATGCGTTCCTTTTCTGAAGTACACGGGAATCTCTTCTTCCGGCGTATCCGCCTCTATCCACTTCTCTCCTTCTATTAAATCTCCTGAAAACAAATGAATCCACTGTCCCTTTGGAAGATATACCTTGCGTTTCGCGATATCCGGTTCCAACACAAACGCCATCCCCATAAGGTTCAGCGGGGATTCAGCACATTCCTCGCCTCTCCTCTCAGGAAAGCTTCGATGTTGCGGCAGGTCTCCGTGACCAGCCGGGTTCTGGCTTCCACGCTCGCCCAGGCCATATGGGGCGTGATCACCAGCCTGGAGCTGTCCTGGATCTGAAGAAGCGGGCTGTCCTGTGCGATCGGTTCTCTGCCGAGCACATCCAGACCAGCTCCCATAATCAGCCCTTCCTGCAGCGCTCTGTACAGATCGTCCTCCTGAACCACCGCGCCTCTGGCCACATTAATCAGGATCGCTGAACGTTTCATTTTCTTTAAAGCTTCATAGTCGATCAAACCTCTCGTGCGGTCGCTCAGCGGGCAATGGAGGCTGAGCACATCCGCCCGGGACAAAAGCTCATCAAAATCCACCCGTTCGTATTCCGTGCAGCTGCTCTTTCCGGAAGCGGAATAGAAAATCACATGGCACCCAAAGGATTCCGCAATCGCGGCCACCCGCCGTCCGATATTTCCCATTCCCACAATTCCCCATACTTTTCCGTCCAATTCGCCAAACGGCATCCCAAAATGGGCGAAAGAGGGCTGCGCAGCATAGGCGCCGCTCTTCACATAATCGTCATAGTAACGCAGCTTCTCCATGAGATACAGCGCCAAAGCCGCCGTATGCTGGGCCACGGCAGCGGTGGAATAATTGACCACATTCACCGCCGTGATCCCTCTTTTCGTACAATAATCCAGATCGATATTGTCATAGCCCGTGGCAAATTCACAAATGAGCTTCACATGCGGCGCGCCATCCAGGATTTCCGCATTCATCGGCGTTTTGTTCACGATGATGATATCCGCATCCTTCACCCGTTCAGCGGCCTCTTCATTCCTGGTTGTCATATAGTACGTCACATCTCCGTATTTTTCAAACGGTTCTATGGAAACATCCACACCCACACTGCTTCTGTCCAGCACTACGATTTTCATATCAATCTCCTATCTTTCCTGTTTTATCTGTGCAGGCTGCAGGCTGTGAGCATCTCTGAAATGCACTTTACTAGATCCTCTGCAAGACCCATGGACTGCAGCTGGCTTATGATTACCAGTTCCGACCTGCCGCTTCGCACCAATTCATTGATGCGCGTCTTGCAGTCGAACTCGATTTCCGCCTGATCCAGGAAATCATAAATATCCTCTGCCGTTTTATTCTCCGCCAAAAGAAGCGGCCTGTCAAAGGTCAGAACGATTTCCTTCCCGCTCTCTTCTTCCGGAAGCGAAATCCTCAGACAGTTCTTCCGGTCATCATATGCGCATTCCGCATCCAGCTCCTCGCTTCCCGCCCTGCAGCGGACGCCTGCCTGTGTGCAGCCGTACAATTCTATTGTATAGGATCTCTTCTCAGGAAGCAATTCCGTATTTCCTTCCGGCGCGTGCAGAAGGATCTTCTGCTCTCCTTCCCATATCAGCTCCATCCTGGTTCTGACGCAGATTCCTTTCTCGTAATCGCAGGTCGTATTGTCATCTTCATAAAGGACAAAACTTCCGTCAGCCCCGGCGAACATCCTGATCCGCAGTTTTTCCGGGTTCCGATTGATCGACCGGGTATCCGTCTCCTCCTGCATGGGAACGATGCCTCCCGCCTTCGCCAGCACCGGCAGGGAATCTATTCCGCGGTACATATCCAGCATCCGGCCTCCCTCATAGATCCTTCCGTTGAAAAAGTCAATGTAAAGCCCCTCGGGCAGCCATACCTTCTCCTTTGCCACATTCAGCTTCGCGATGCGGGGCGAAGTGATGGGCGCTACGATCAATTCCGAACCAAAAGTATACTCATTCGGAACCTCATAGGACTCCGCCTTCAGCGGTTCCTGATAGTACATTGGCAGAATCAGCGGCGTATCCTGGGCATATGCCCTGTAATTCATCGTGTATAAATAGGGCACAAGGGCATGGCGCAGACGCAGGAAGGCATCCATCATATAACGGATCTCCGTCTTGAACCTCCAGGGTTCTTTTCCGTTGAATTCATTTTTGGTGCTGTGCAAACGGTTGATAGGCGAGAAAACGCCAAGCTGATACCAGCGTCCCTCCAGTTCATCATCCTTATACCCGTTCATGTGTCCGCCGATATCATGGCTCCACCAGCCATAACCGATATTGGATGCCGTACTGGTAAAATACGGCTGGAACTTTAAAGATTCCCAGGTAATCACCGTGTCCCCTGAGAATCCAACGGGATATCTGTGTGAACCGGGCCCTGCATATCTGGAGAAGGTCATGGGACGTTTTCCATCCCGCGCGCTGTCCAGAAAGTGGAAATGGTTCAGCATCCAAAGCGGATCCAGGCCTTCCACCTTGGTAATGCCCCCCTGCTGCCAGTCGAGCCACCAGAAATCCACGCCCTGTTCCTCGAGCGGATGATGGACGTATTTCATATAAGCCGACAGAAACGCCGGATTCTCAATCTCAAACGCCACCGGCTCCTCTTTGGAGATATCCTTTCCGAGTTCTCTGGCCATGGCCTCATACATTTCCTCATGCGCACGGATCCCATCCGCCGGATGCACGTTCAGCGTGATCTTCATCCCGCGCTCATGGAGCTTGTCCATAAAACGCTTCGGATCGGGGAACAATTCCCTATTCCAGGTATATCCGGTCCAGCCGCTCCCATACTTGGGATCGATATCCACCAGATGCCAGTCCATATCGATCACGGCCACAGAAAAGGGGATCCCTTCCTCATCAAACCGGCGCATCAGTTCCAGATAACTTTCCTCCGTGTATTCGTAATAACGGCTCCACCAGTTTCCAAGGGCAAATCTGGGCAGCATGGGTGTCTTGCCGCACAGATAGTAGAAATCCTTCAGGCATTCCAGATAATCTCCGCCATATCCCCAGAAATACAGATCCAAGCTTCCCTTCTTCCTGGGGACCACCCATCCCTCTTCCGTCAGAGCCAATGAAACGGAATCATCCAACACCGAGAAGCCATCCCTGGAAATCAGGCCATGGCCCAGTTCGCATGCTCCATCTACTGTATCCAGAGTTCTTGCCGTACCGCGCAGATCCCGCAGCTCATCCCCATAATGCCACACGTTTCCCCATCCTGCCGTCGTCCCATACACCTGAATCTTCAGCCCTCTGGGCGTGAAAGGCCCCTTATCATAACTGATTCTCATCCGGCGGGTGACGAGCGTCAATTCTTCCTCCGTCTCCTTTACCTGATAATCCACACAGGGAAAATCCCGGTTCAGCACCGTCTGCGTCGCACGATCCTCAAAGCAGCCATCCTCGCTGTATTCCAGCCTCACCAAGCCTTCTGTCAGAAACGTGAACCGATACGTTTCCCCTCTCACGATATTTTCTTCCCTTGCCGCCGGATTTGCCGGAAGTTTGTAATTGTTTAGCATATAGCAGCCCTCCATCTCCTGATTCCTTTCCAGTTATTTTCTCTATTATACCCGGGAACTTCCATGGGATTCTAGCCTAAAACTATCTGAAACTAACACAATCCTAAGAAGCGGAAACATTCCTCCCCGCCGTATAAAAAAGGCATCCTCTGCGGATGCCTTTTTCTACTGCGAAGCAAACCAGCTACCCCATTGTCTGCCATGGGACAGTTTTTATTACTGCAGTCTCTTTAACAGCTCTTCTCTCTGCGCCTCATATCCGGGCTTTCCAAGAAGGGCGAACATATTCTTCTTATAGCTTTCTACGCCAGGCTGATTAAACGGATTCACGCCCAGCAGATATCCGCTCACGCCGCAGGCGAACTCGAAGAAGTAGAACAGTTCTCCCAGATAGAATTCATTCACTTCCGGAACGTTCACCATCAGGTTCGGAACCTGCCCGTCCGTATGTGCCAGGATCGTTCCGTTCATGGCGCTCTTATTCACAAAATCCACGCTCTTTCCTGCCAGATAGTTCAGTCCGTCCAGATCCACGCTTTCCTCATTTATGATGATCTCTTCTCTGGAAGTCTCCACATTGATCACCGTCTCAAACATGATGCGCGCGCCGTCCTGGATGAACTGTCCCATGGAATGCAGATCCGTCGTCAGATCCACACTGGCCGGGAAAATTCCCTTCTGATCCTTGCCTTCACTCTCGCCGTAAAGCTGCTTCCACCATTCGGATACATAATGTACGCTGGGCTCGTAGTTAGCCAGGATCTCCACAGATTTTCCTTTTCTCAGAAGGATATTGCGGATGGCAGCATACAGAAGCGCATCATTCGACTCATATTCAGACTCCAGCGCCAGTCTGCGTCCTTCTGCCGCGCCTTCCATCAGCTTGTCGATATCCGCTCCGCTCACCGCGATCGGAAGCAAGCCCACTGCTGTCAGCACGGAGAAGCGTCCGCCCACATCATCCGGCACCACAAAGGTCTCATAACCTTCCTCAGTAGCCAGCCCCTTCAGGGATCCCTTCGCACGGTCCGTGGTCGCATAGATTCTCTTTGCCGCTTCTTCTTTGCCGTATTTCTTTTCCATCAACTCCTTGAATACGCGGAACGCGATAGCAGGCTCCGTCGTAGTTCCGGATTTGGAAATCATGTTGATGGAGAAATCCCGATCCCCGATCACATCGATCAGATGTCTGATATAAGTGGAACTGATGGAATTCCCTACGAAATAAATCTCAGGGGTCTTTCTGACCTCTTTGCTCACACAGTTATAGAAACTATGCCTTAAAAATTCAATCGCCGCCCTTGCTCCCAGATAGGAACCACCGATACCGATTACAAGCAGCACTTCTGAATCGCTCTGAATCTTCTGGGCAGCTTTTTTGATCCTGGCGAACTCTTCTTTATCGTAGGCAGCAGGAAGATCGATCCATCCCAGGAAATCATTGCCCGCTCCCGTCTTGGATACCAGGAGTTCTTTGGCATCGCATACCTGTTTCTTCATAAATTCCACTTCATGCGCGCTGATAAAAGGCGCCGCTTTGGAATAGTCAAACGTCACTTTGCTCATCTTTTTCCTCCAATTCTGCCACATCTGCGGCAAACAATCGCTATAAAACTGTTTCCAGTGTAGCAAAGTCCCGCCGGCTTTTCAAGCTTATCTGAAAAAATTGCATAAAGCAGCAGCCACTATGCCCCCCTCATCCTGCCTCCTTGCTCCTTCCCGCTTCGCACGGGATACGGCAAGGGCTTCCTGCGGCCGCTTCACGCATCGGGAATGCCACGGAACCTGGCTGTCCTTCTTTTCCCGCAAGCCTGTGAGAAAATCGTGCTGTTTCTTGCGCTGCTATGCAGGGCGTTCTCCCGCGCGTCCTGGCGGCGTTGTTTGACGCCCGCAAGGGCGGAGTTCAGCCGCCAGGCGGGAGAACACCCTGCATAGCGGCTGCTGCTTTATGCAAAGAACTCCTTCAGCAGTTCTTCCAGTTCTTTCTCCTGATTCTTGGTAAAGACCTGCTCTTCCATCCTCTTCTCCGCTGCACTCTTCGTCTGGGACATCATCCCCTTTTGGACCATTGCTTCCCCGCCTGCTGCGGTCTGTGAAGATGCCTGCGCCATCACAGCCTGCGCCGCGGCCTGTTCCTGCCCCTGCGCGCCTTCCTTCCGGCCTCCTTCCGTCTCATCTGCCTGCATCTTCGCCCGCCTGGATGTTTTCCGTCCGGCATGCGCTTCGGTTTTTTCCGCGGACTTGGAACTTCTGCCTTCCGCAGCCAACTCAGATTCTTCTAAAACAGAAAGCCGTGCAGCCATGTGATTTTCCAGATAATCCGTCAGGCTCACTTTCAGCAGCTCTTTCTTTCCCTCCAGATCCACAAGGCCTGATATGCTGAAATACAGGTACAGCCCCAAAAAGCTGATCAGATAGTATGGAAGGATCTCACCCAGTCCCTTTCCATTGATAATGCCCAGGCAGGCTCCAATTCCGGCCGCCAGAATGGACAGAAGCATCAGCTGACCTGACAGATGCGACAGCCCATCTAGCGAGAATCTTCCCACTCGGATTTTTCCCATAAACTTGTCCACAAAAACAGGGATATTGGGAACCCCATCATTGAGTTTATAACAATTCCGGAACTTCACTTTGCATTGTTTCAGAAGCCGGTTCTGCGTCGTGGACATATTCTCAGATTCCCGAATCAGGGAATTCAAAAAAATTCCTGTAACAAATCTGCATAAGATGCTCAATGCCAGCAATATAATTGTCATAGCCACCAATTCTTTATTCTCAAGAAGCGCTGTCATAATACCCTCCGTTTCTGCCTGCTGCAGCTTTTGATACGTCCTATTATAGAAGCCCCTTTTGGCGCTCACAATACCGGCAGGACGGGATCTCGCCGCGAAATTGCGCGCCTTTTCTTCCAAAAGCGGCATGGAACGATATTTCTTGTGAAAATACTGGCAACAAAAGGGGATATTTGATATAATTCGTATATTGGTTTTAGAAGTCCTTGCAGCTGCGGAATGAAGCGTATTCTGCAGTTCTTGCATGATTACGCCTGTGGAAATACGCAGGCAGGAGGTTAGAAAGATTATGAGATACAAAACGAAGGGAACCTGCTCCAGCTTTATCGACATCGAAATGGATGGCGATATCATTAAATCGGTCGCATTTACAGGAGGCTGCAACGGCAATCTCCAGGGCATTTCAAGGCTCGTGGAAGGAATGCATGCGAAAGATGCCATTTCCAGGCTCAGAGGCATCCGCTGCGGATTCAAGCCAACATCCTGCCCGGATCAGCTGGCTGTCGCCCTGGAATCCATGGTTGCGAATGATGCATCCGCACAGGAAGCAGGAGATCAGAACGCGAATATGATGTAATTACGCCGGGGGAGCCGCTATGCCTAAAAAAATCGTTCTCACCGGCGGAGGAACCGCCGGGCATATCACACCTAACATCGCCCTGCTGCCCAGACTGAGACAGCTCGGTTATGAGATCACTTATATCGGTTCCTATGAAGGAATGGAAAAAAAGCTGATAGAGGATTATGAGATTCCCTATTATGGCATCGCCACAGGTAAATTCCGCCGTTATTTTGACCTCAAAAATTTCACGGATCCGTTTCGGGTTATAAAGGGTTATGGAGAAGCCAGGCGGATTCTGAAGAACATTCAGCCCGATATTGTCTTTTCAAAGGGCGGCTTTGTCGCTGTTCCCGTGGTACGCGCCGCCGCTTCCCTGAAAATTCCCTGCGTGATACATGAGTCCGATATGACGCCAGGTTTGGCTAACAAAATCTGCATTCCCTCTGCCCTTAAAGTCTGCTGTAACTTCCCGGAGACGTTAGATGCTCTTCCGGAAGGGAAAGCTGTTCTTACCGGTTCTCCGATTCGTCAGGAACTTCTTACTGGTGATAAGGATGCCGCCAGAAAGATGTGTGGCTTTACAGATGAAAAACCTGTCATTCTCGTAATCGGTGGAAGTCTTGGTGCTGTAGCTGTCAACGAGGCGGTGCGTGCTGCCCTTCCTGAACTGCTGAAACAGTTCCAGATCATCCATCTCTGCGGAAAAGGAAAGGTTGATGATTCTCTGAAAGAAATCAAAGGCTACTGTCAGTTTGAATATATCAAAAACGAACTGCGTGATCTCTTTGCTCTTGCAGATGTTGTTATCTCACGTGCCGGTGCGAATGCAATCTGTGAACTGCTTGCTCTTAGAAAACCGAATCTTCTGATTCCACTTTCTGCCCGTGCAAGTCGTGGCGATCAGATTCTTAACGCACACTCTTTCGAACGTCAGGGATTCAGTCTTGTAATCGAGGAAGAACAGCTTACGAATGCAACGCTTTTGGATGCAGTTCATAACCTGTACGAAAACCGTGAGCAGTTCATAAATGCAATGCACAATTCTGGGCAACAGGATCCGATTGCTACTATTATCGGCCTCATTGAGGAAGCTGCCACAAAATAATGTAGTTCATCTACCGGCAACACTCTTCATAAAACTACAGTATTCAAAAAGATACCGGGAAACTATCGGCACCACTGTTCCTTATACACTTTTTCTTTGTACATTGAACAGTAAACATTTGGTTTTGCTCTTAGTCTTCCCGGTTCATTTCTTCGTACTCCGTTCCGTACTTTTTCTTAATCCATTTCTTTGCTCTGTGCAGAAGGCTATGAAGCACTTCAAGTCGAATGCCCATTAATTCTGCTGCTTTTGCCTGAGGCATCTCCATGTAATATACAAGGACAATAGCATCGTACCATCTTTCATTCTTTTCCATCAAATTGGTGAAAATCTTTCCATGAAGCTCTAGCCTTTGTTTCTGAAGCTCATCTTCCAGAAACTGTTCCTCTGCACTGTTTACCTGTGCTTCATTTTTCTCGGTATCCTCTTCACTGTCCCAATTCTCATCAATCTCGAAAATCTCCCGGCTATGCTTTTTCCTGTAATTTAATGCCGCATTTTTTGCCGTTGTAAACAGCCATGAAGAAATATTTTTCTTCTTCATGCTGTCATATCCCATATACAGTTTCAGAAAAGTGTCTTGAGTAATATCTTCCGCTGCACTATAACTGCCTGAATAAGTGTATGCCGCTTTTAGAATGAGATTTTTATATTGTTCATAAATCTCATTGAATTCGCGATTTTCCGTTAACATATCTTCTCCAGTACTATTTTAATTTTTCAAGTATCTCTTTCTTATCTTCTTCTGTAAGTTCTCCCATATGCCATCCGAGACCTACATTGTCATTCTTATATCTTGGGATTAAGTGCATATGGAAATGGAATACCGTCTGTCCAGCTGCCTCTTCGTTGTTCTGAACGATATTATAACCATCACATCCAAGTACATCGGTCATCTTTGTAATCATCTTTTTCGCCAGACAGATTGCTTTTGAAGCTGTTGCCTCATCAATATCATACAGATTGCGGTAATGATTCTTCGGAAGGATCAGCGCATGTCCTTTTGATGCCGGTCCAAGATCCAGAATTACTCTGAACTCCTCATCCTCATATAATGTTGCTGATGGAATCTCTCCATTTGCTATTTTACAGAAAATACAATTATCATCTCTCATGATCTTTCCTCTTTCCATTTTATTTTATCTGTAGTATAGACCATTTTTCAGAAAAAGAGAATACATTTTTCAAACAACAGGTCGAAAAAGGTCGAAAATAGTCGAATGATTTTTATTGAATGCTGTTTTCGGTGGTGCTACACTCTTACCGAACTCAAGAAAATCTAACTATTAGGAGTAAGTATTATGTTAACAAATATCGATCTTGAAAAAATGAACCACCTGATGGAAACAAACAAAGATGCAAAAGAGATTATCACACAGCTTCTGAAGAACCATGATGCTGCTGTTGCTACAATTGCGCATGAGATCCGCAATCCTATGACTGTTCTTTATTCTTCTATGCAATTAATGAGCTCTCTTTATGCTGAAACCGCTAAAGGTTCCTGTGTCTGGGAAGAATGCATGGATGGCGCCAGACATATGTGTGATTTACTGGATGATCTGACAGAACTCAACAACGGAAACCAATTAAACCGCGCTTCCTTTCCTCTTGGACATGTTCTTCGCAACTCTGCTGTTCTGTTCGCCATGTCTCTCAACTTTGAAAAATCAAAGATTGAGATGACTTCCAGTATTGATAAGAATATAAAAAGGTTCAATGGTGATCGCACCAAATTAGAGGAAGTCTTCTTAAACATACTTACAAATGCCAAAGACGCTCTTGCCGATTGTAAGTATGCCCCACGTCTGCAGTTTCGCGCAAATAAGCTTGACGACAAAATTCTGATTCAATGTCAGGATAACGGCTGTGGTATTCCGACTGAAATTGTTGATAAGCTTTATGAACCATTCTTTACGACCAAAGAAAACGGTACCGGTCTTGGTCTCGCAGTTTCCAAAAGAATCATTGAAGCACATAATGGAACGATCGACATTACATCTGACCATACCAATGGAACAATCGTATCGATCACACTTCCTGCGTAAAATATCAGATATCGTTAATATCAGATACCGTTAGGATCTTTTGATTTTTTCTTCGATAGGTTAGCAGCGCTGTCAGGAAACCGCAAATCAATCCGCCTACGTGAGCCAGATTATCTACACCTGTACTGGTAAATCCAAAATAGAGACTCAGTACAACCATAATCAGCATGCCTCTTCCTGACAGTGTTCCCAGCCTTCCCCTGTTCGCAAATACAATCCAAAGCAGCCCTCCCATTAGACCGAAAATTGCTCCCGATGCCCCGGCAGATACAATCTGTCTGTCATGCATGGTATTCCAGTACAAAGACAGCAGATTACCACCTATTCCACTGATAAAATAACAGAGCAGAAACCGAATTTTACCGGCCTCTTTTTCAAAAATCGATCCAAGTGCCCACAAAAGCACCATGTTATTTAATAAATGTGAGATTCCAAAATGCAGAAAAAGACTGGTAAACAGCCGATAGTATTCCTGATTTTCTATAATATACGGTTCATACATTGCTCCATGCTGCAACATAAAATAACCATCCTCAGTCCGTCCGATCATAGTAAGAACAATAAACACCAGAATATTGATTCCTATCAACGTGATCGTCATTATTTCTTTTGGTCTCTCTTTCATTCTTTCTGACTCCCTTTTGACTTCTATGATATGTTTTTGAATCTGCGTATACTATACCACATCCTATATATCATTCATAGTCATCAGCTTCCGTTATCAGATCTTCCCATTCTCCCCATTTTCCAGACTTAAAGCGTTTTGCAAATTTCTTGATCGGACCATATCTCTTTTCTTCCATCACTGCATAATTCTCTCTCGCCTTGTTATAATAGCTGTTTTCCTGTACCTCAATGTTTTGATTTTCTTTCATTTCTCTTCTGTCTTTTTCTCTCTTACTTTCTTCTCTGATCTTCTCTTCTTTGGACTTTTCTTCCCTGTTTTTTGCTTCTTCCTCATACTGCTGCAGTATGCTTTCCAGATCATACGTTTCTTTTAGCGTTTCTTTGTGAAGCATGCAGGCAAGTTGAATACTCTCCAAATCCTGATAATCAACTTTCCTTACAAAATACTCCGTCAGCTCATGATAAGACACCTGCCAGGTCTTCTCATTCTCTGGAAAAAAACAGAAAAAATAGTTTTCATTCTTTTCAAAAATATATTTTTCTGAAAGCATCAGATAATTTGGTTCTAACATATAATCTTTCATTTTTTCCATAACACTGAGAAATTGTCTTGTCAGTTTTAATATCTCTTCTGCTCTGATATCTTTATTTTTATAATACGTTTCCAACGACTGTGCATGCCCCGTATGATAATAATATCTACTTGCACCTTCCATTCCACATCCACTTACTCTCAATAATCCGGGAATCCGATTATTCTTAAGCATCCGCATCTGATAATTCTCCCGATACGGTTGTACGCTGTCTATTATGATTTCAGATTCTGCCACTCTGCTCTGCTGATTTGTCTTTTTTTCTTCCATCTGATTTTCTTCTCCCTTCACTTTTTCAGCTTTACAGAAATCTATTTTTTCCATCTGACTTTTTCTTCTGGTTTCACCTTCGTTGCACGTTGTATCAGATGAATCTTCATTCGTCCTTTTGATGCAAAAACTTCTACCTCTATTTTCTTCCCTGATAGATCAACTCTGGTTGTTATATTTTCCAGAAAAATCAATTTTCCACTCGTCCTTTCTCGGAAAAAAGCATCCAGATCTGCGTCTTCTATCTTTTTCCTGTCCATTTCAACTCCTGTCACAGCCGTTTCCGCTGCCGCTGCGTTTAAAATTGCCTTATCATGAAAGTAAAAAATGATCGTGATGAGCAGAAAAAATAGAATTAAGCAAAAAGGAATAAGGTAAGACATCTCTACCACTGTACTTCCTTTCACGTATTTTTTCGTATATTTTTCAGTAAACTCCACCAATCATGCCTCCCAGATAAGCAACTGTCAGAAATGGAATAAATGGAAATGAATTTTTTCTTGTATACTTCTTTCGTGCGATCATAATTCCTCCGTAAACAGATGCGATCAGAAATGCAGCAAACAGAATCCAAAGAAGATTCCATCCCCCAGATAAAATTCCAAGGATCAAAATTAATATGCTATCTCCGTAACCAAATGACTCTTGTGTGAACCAACTAAAAAAAAGAAATACACCTCCACACACTCCACCGGCTACCATCATCCTGAGTTCTCCTTTGCTGCATAGTACCTGACATAAAACTGCAATCGCAAGCAAAATCAAAAGACTTCTTACACTTACTTTCTTCCAACGAATATCTATCACAGACAAAATCAACAGATACACTGCTATAACAGCTTGAAAAAACATCCATAGATTTTCCCTTCCATTTTGCCCGAATACATTCATTATTTTGCACATTTAGAACATCCTCCTCTTCCTGCTACTTTGCTTTTATGAACTGCACGTATTGTTCTCTTCAGAGAACTGCAATTCAATGAGTTGTGATACCGGTTTCCATAACTGGTAATATATACACCATTCATTGCCTGTCCATAAACACATTGCTCACATTTATGGTATTTTCCTCCACTTTCATTTCTCATATTTTGTAATTCTGAGTATTGAACATATTGAATAGATAATTGAAGATAGCTGCACTGATAATCTGAATGCCATACTGTTCCTTTTTCTGTGATATAGACAATCTGTCCGTCTTCATTTCCCTTTCTATCTTTTTGATAACCATTCCATGCACTGACTTTAAACTCATCTTTCAACTTCACCGAAGGACTTTTCATTAGTGGAACCGGAATCTTTATCTTGTACTCGATAACAACATTTATCTCTTCTGTTCCCGGAATCCAATAAGACTTCCAGCAACTGATAGCTGATGTACCACCATTCAGAATACTTCTCTCAATTCTTTCTTCTCCAATCAGATTCACTAGATCTGATTTTAATTGAATTGTATTCAATACAGGAAGGACAGCCGTTGATTCTGCTGCCTGTTTGGCTGCATCACTTCCTGCTGCATGGATACATCCTCGTATACTCTGGATTTCAATTAAAAAAATCAAACTTAATACTGCAAACATAAAGAGGGGAACTGCAAATGCAGCTTCTATTGTTACACTTGCTCTTACCCCCGGTGCAGATGCCCTTTCTCTTGTTGGACTGGTATTTTTTACCTGTTTATTTGACATCGCAGCTTTTCCTTTCTAAAGTGTGTGGGTTTCCTGCAAGAGGGATTGCAGGATTCTGAGTGTACGTTTTGGGGTGTACAAAAGAAGGTCTGAAAGGGCATCTGCACCGGGGGTAATTCTGGCTTCATTCATATCCGAAATAAACCGGATATTGGTAATTTAGATTTTTATAAACGATTATCTTATTCTGTATTTCTAATTTAGTCACACATTGATCTGCCTGAAACAAAATATGTTTGGAATGGAGTGCCTCTTCTACACAATCTAAAGTCCGCATTGTAATTTCCGGCACCGATTTCAAAAAGAGAAACATCCTGATATAATCGGAATATCCGACTCCTTCTCCGGAATCATTTCCCCTTACACTTCCACCATCTGTCAGAAGAAGTGGCAGCTGTGACAGAGAAACAACCCATTTATCTGCACTTTTTACCAGTGGAACTTTTCTTCCATCCAAAAGACAACGAAGATCCATAACACTTTCTCCTCCTGCCCACGCAACAAGTATCATCTGTTTCAAAGCTTCTACCGCTTCAGGCATCAGTAGTAGTGCAGATATTGTCACAGCCAGCGCTTCTGCCTCTGCCACTCGTCCCATATCCTTTGCCAGACAGCCATAATTTCCTGATATTCTCAGAAGAAAAAGACGAAATAACACGGATTCCAGATTTTCTTTATCTGATCCTTTTCCTTGTAGAATATATTCCAGTTCGTATGCTAAAGCATCTGACCGATCAGACTGCCATTCCTTCTCTCCACTTTCATCCGTTCCTTCTGATTGTTCTGAATCCTGCCGAAATGCATAGCCGAATGTTTTGAGAAGATATTCATTGTACAGAAGTTTCTCCGTCGTCTGATCAAGTCCTTTTCTTGTTGGGAATGTCCCATATCCTTTTTTCAAAGTTCTCTTTGATGCCTGCCCCGACAAATCAACACTCTTTTCAGATACTTTTTTTCCTTTCGGAATCACAACAGAAAGAATTCCTTCTTTTTTTATCTTTTGCATAATACGAAACGGATTCTCCTCATCTGGCAGACTTGGACCTTCTTCCACGTCTTCTCCTTCCGTTTGATTGCCGGATGCGTCAAGACTGTCATTCACCCGTTCCATTGCATCTGTCATTTCATCTGTTTTCTTTTCCATATCAAATTCTTCTGTCTCTGTCTGTTCCCATTTCTCTGTTGTTCCGGTAAACTTTTTAACCAGATCCATTCCATACCTTTGTTCCATATAAGCCAGCACTTGTTCTCGAAATGCCTGTCCGGATTGATCTGTCAAATACTGAATTCCCTTGATTTGATGATCTGTAGAACCAGAATTGTAATAATGCAAACGCTGGATCAGATTTTCTTCTTCATAATTTCCTGTCCTGTAACCAAGATCAATTCCCAAAACATGATATTGTTCCATAAGTTCCTGATGATATTCTCCGAAAACGGAATAGATTGCCCGATCTGTGTCAATTCTGCTGAGATTTTTTGATCCTTGAATCACAGCAGACTCTAGAATTCCAAAGATAAATGAAAGTAACAAAGTAAATGATAAACTTAAAAATACAGTAATTTCGCCTTTTACGGACCGCATGCTATATGCCGGAGCTTTCTGATGTCACTTTCTCAAAAATCGTAGTGATCAAACTAATCAACTGTTCTTTAAAAATCAGCAGAAGCGCAATTAATATAACCAGAATTAAAACCAGTTCAATTGTTGTGATCGCGGCAACATATTTCTTATCTTTATTTTTTCTTATCAATAATTTTCTCATCTTGTATCTCTCCTTCTTTTCTCTCTTTTTTCTCAAATCTGAATCGTCAAAAACGCTGGGACAGTCACGATCACGAACACGACTGCCAACATAAGAAACAACGGTATCATCAACTTTGTTCCTGCCTCTTCACCAAGTTTCTTTGCCATATTTTTCCGTTCCTCAAAAGCTTCCTGCGCCTCTCTTTGTAACAGATTCGTCAGTCCCTTGGTTCCTTTTCTTAAATTCTGACTTAAAAGCATTCCGAACTTTCGGTAAACCGGACTTTCGCACCTCCTTCCAAATACCTCGTAGCATTCACTTTCCGGTCTTCCATTCTTCAGTTCATTCATTGTATATCTCATCTCTTCATACACTGTTCTTTCTCCAAGATAGTGTTTCTCTTTGTCATATTCTTTTACAATTTGGATCCAGGCTCTTCTCACTGTCATTCCTGCCCCTATATACAAACTGAATTTATTGATCAGCTGCGGATAATCAAACTGCATCTGTCTGATTTCTTTCTTTCGTTGTTCTTTCTGCTTTTGTTTCTCTGCTGTAAACTGGAATACAATCATCACTCCGCCAAGTAAAAGAATTCCAAATGCTCTCATTTCCTTCACAGGCTTCCAGGATAATTTTCTTCCATCTACCTGATCTGGCAATATCAGGTAATCCTTTTCCCGCTGTTCCTGATCTGCTTTTTCTACTTCCTGGGATATCTTTTTCAGAACACCTTCCTTCTTTGACAACGGTGTGGAAAACAGGTGTGCATAAAATTCACAGGACATTTTTTCCTCATCATATCGAAGGACAGCGGTTAATTTGACGAGTGTTCCTTCTTCCGTCAGCTTCTCCTGCTTTAAAACACCTCTGCTGTTCATAACCTCGTAGTTATCAAGTTCCCATGACACGCTGATTCCCGTATGTGGAATTTCCATAATAAGATTCAGGTCTGACCTGACCTCATCCAGACTTTTGTTTTCACCAAGGATCTGATCCGGAAGTTCTTCTGCCGCCTTAGAAAGCTGTTCTCCAATCTCTTCTTTTGCATACTTCTTTTCCGAAATCTGAACCTTCATCTTCTCTTTCCACTCGCCTGTCTCCATCTGGATTTTTTCTGTCTTTTTTCCTTCTCCCTGTCCTTTTCTTTCCAAAATCCGGTTTCCATTTTCATCCTGTGCTAATTGACGATGATTATCTGTGACATACACTGCACTAAACATTACGATTGACAATAAAAGAACGATTCCGGCCTTTTTATAGATTCCATATTTTCCTTTGTCAGGCTGAAGTACTTTTTTCCACTTCTTTTTAAATCTCAATCTGCAGAATCCTCCTTCCAAACCTGTATGCTCCAAGATAAAGCACAAGACAAATGCTCATTACGATACATCCGGTCCATGTACCATACAGGACACTTAAGAATTCACCAAATGTCATCTTCATGTAGAGAATCATTATAAATGGGATTACGCTCATGATTTCAAATTCCAGCTTTTTCGCAGCCAGCATGGTCTGTATCTCACGTTCTGTATCGATCTTCTCTCCGATTGTTCTGGCCGCATCTCTGATAATCGCAATTGAATCCCCACCACTGACCTTAGCTGCTGCATAAACTGTAATAAAATTTGTCACATCCTCCTGCTTTACTTCAGCCGCAAATTCATTCAATACGGTTACAACTGACAGATTCAGATCCAGCTTCCTTACCATCTGACCATATTCTTTTCGAATCCTTGTATTCGCATCATACATTCCGATCAGATCACGATTTGTTTCCCTGATTGCATTCTCTACAGAATATCCTGCCTTAAGTGCCCCTGCCATTGTCTGGATACTATCTCTGAACTGCCTCCTGAATTCCTGTTCTTTTCCGATTGCTTTCTCTTCCATCCACTCCTTCATGTATAAGAACCATAACGGGAACAGGAGAATTGCCGGAAGTATCGATTCATAAAACAAATACAAAATCAGAAGAAATCTCACCGTACATTTTATGATTCCGACAGTATATTCAGTTGGTGTGATATCCTGCAGCCAGGAGTTTTTCTTTATTCGTGATTTCATTTTTCTTCATAAGGCATCCCTGTATCTTTCCATTCTTCATCCCCTCCTCCTTAAATTCATAAAGAACCTTTGTCTGGATCTTTCCATCTTCATAACCTTCCACTTCTACAATCTGCAAAACCTTTCTTGTCTTATCTCGAAGTCTTCCAAGATGAATGATAATATCAAGTGCCGATGCAACTTGTCTTTGAATTGCCTGTAACGGAAGATCAATCCCCATCAGCATCATTGTTTCCAGTCTGTGTAACATATCTGTTGGATTATTGGCATGTCCTGTTGACATTGAACCACTGTGACCATTCAACATTGCTGAAGATATCATATCTACCGTCTCTTCTCCTCTTACTTCTCCTACAACAATTCGATCCGGTCTCATACGAAGTGCTGACTTAATCAAATCTCTGATGGTTACAGCCCCTTCTCCTTCTGCATTCGGTCCGCGTGCTTCTAAGCGCACCAGATTCTGAACTCCCTGAATCTGTAACTCTGCATTATCCTCGATCGTAATCAGGCGTTCTCCTTTTGGTATATAGTTCGACAACGCATTCAGGAAAGTTGTCTTTCCTGCTCCTGTTCCACCACTGACAAAAATATTATATTTTGCTGCTACCAGCTTTTTCAAAAAGTTAGCGGCTTCATCAGTTACGCTGCCTATATGGATCAGCTGTTCCATCGTAATTGCTTCCGATGGAAACTTTCGGATTGTAAGGATTGGTCCATTCACAGCAACCGGATTCAATACAACATTTACTCGAGATCCATCCTTCAGCCTTGCATCCACAATCGGAGAGGCCTCATTTACATAACGGTTCGATTCACCTACAATCTGTTGAATCACATCCAGTAATCTCTCCTGAGACAAAAAACACTTCTTAGACCGGAAAATTCTTCCTTCTTTCTCATAAAAAATATGGTCGATTCCATTTACCATAATCTCTGTAATCGAATCATCTTCAAGAAGCTCCTGCAGAACATCCAGTTTACGAAAAGAGTTGAATAACTCACGCCCGATTCTGATCTTATCACTCAACGAAATATATTCTTCATCTGCTGCCTCATCCAATACTGTGCGGATCAGCTCCTGCAGTTCTTCATCATCCGTCTCCTTCGTAAGATCGATTTGTTCCAAGATCTGTTCATACAGCTGCTCTTTTCTAATCATCCTTACGACTTCCTTTCTCTGTCCGGAAATTCTGTAATTTTACTTGCAGATGCTTCTAATGCAACAGGATTTCTTGGCTTTCCCATTCTGCGTCTTACCGTCTTCTTAAGAATCTCGCCATATCCTGCTGATCTAAGATTCTCTTCATACTGATTGAGTTTTGCTTTTGCTGCACCTTCCTCAATGTAAGGCGTATAAACTTTACTGCATCTTCCTAACAGATCATACAGACCGTCTACCGTATCTCCAAGATCAAGAATGATCACTTTGTAAATACTCTTCTCCAGAATCAGATCCAAAAGTTGATTCCATTCTTCTTTTGTCACTTCTCTGAAATCTTGTTCTGCCCGGATCGGTGCGATATAATCCACCCCATTCATATGGCTGATCAAAGTACTGATCTTCCATACCGGATTGATACTTTCCTGCTTCATGTAATACAGCAGATCTCCAAGATTCATTCCAGATTCTTCCGGCAGGTAATAATTTAATCCTGAATATCCTTCCAGATTCAGATACAACGTAGGAATCGATTCTGAAAGAACTCGTCCCATACGCATGGCAAACCTTGTCTTCCCGATTCGATGAACCGGTGAATAGATCCCGATCAGACCATTTACATTTGCTTTCACTGTCTGCGATCTGTCTGAGACGAGTTGGATTTGATGCGTCTGTACTTCTGAATTTTTCTGATCTTTTTCCTGAAGTAAAAGTTCCAGCATGCTGCTGACACTTTGATACCGGAAGAATGGAATCTCTGTGGGACTTCTCTCGTTCGGAATCTTCTCGCCGATCAGAAGATACTTCTGTCTTGCCGGAATCTCATCTCGATCTTCTTTTCCATACTCTTCTCCGATCAGCAGAATATTTACCTGCATACTCTTGGCTGCTATTTTCAGATTCTCAATATCATGAAATACATGAAACTGAAAATAACCGGATAATTTCTCAGATAATCTTCTGAACAGATTTTCTGAATAACTCTTTTGTGTATCACAAATCACAAAATTCTCAGCAGTTCCTCTTACTGCTCTTTGCTCAATTGTCATAATTCGAAACTTTGCTGCGATCATACAGCCTGAATAAAGAAATTGTACCGAAGGTCCAACGCTTCGATGCAAAAGATACATCAGTAATTCCCCAATTCACTGATGCTGCAACAGATGATTTTCTGTTGGTAAGTGAGATTATATACGGGCACTTCTGTTTTGTCCATACCAAAATTAAAAATATAATGTTTGGAGTACAAAAACACAATAAAAATCTGATTATCAGCTAAAACACAGTATCTATCAGCATTTT